>Ga0307512_10000943_pt1 | contig 42755 bp, 41 predicted proteins | sample 14_EM_MG_FD_200267 | JGI IMG/M metagenome (GOLD analysis project Ga0307512, IMG submission 200267) | Populus trichocarpa ectomycorrhiza microbial communities from riparian zone in the Pacific Northwest, United States - 14_EM | ecosystem: Host-associated > Plants > Roots > Unclassified | place... | reverse complement strand
ATCGCAAGAACACAAAGTTAAGTCATCCCTCTCTATCTCTCCATACCATCATCATGAGTTAACACTGAGTGCAGCATACACCGAGTACAGCATACACCTGAGATTGTCTGTCGTCCCTTCATTCTCACGATTTCGAGTTGACCCCTGTGTGTAGCTTCAGCTTCCGGCGTGCCTCCCTACTGATCCACCGCCATCAGCCAGTTCTCCATAAGAGCTTGAAAGGTGAAGTCACCTTGTCACATTCCCACGGTTTCGAGTTAACTAACCGATGAATAGAGTCTCAGCACCTGGCGCGCCTCCCACCGACGGCTTCCAGATCGACCACCTCCAAGTACTCCTCCAGTCTCGCTCGATCATAGCCTGCTACAAGTGCATCTCCAAACTCGCTCGATCACGGCCTCCAAGTGCATCTCCAAACTCGCTAGATCACAGCCTCCCAGTGCATCTCCAAACTCGATCGATCACGGCCTCCAAGTGCAGCTCTCAGTTCACTCGATCTCGGCCTCCAAGTGCATCTCCAAACTCGCTCGATCACGGCCTTCAAGTGCAGCTCTCAGTTCACTCGATCTCAGCCTCCAAGTGCATCTCCAAACTCGCTTGATCACGGCCTCCAAGTGCATCTCCAAACTCGCTTGATCACGGCCTCCAAGTGCAGCTCTCAGTTCACTCGATCTCAGCCTCCAAGTGCATCTCCAAACTTGCTCGATCACGGCCTCCAAGTGCAGCTCTCAGTTCACTCGATCTCGGCCTCCAAGTTCATCTCCAAACTCGCTCGATCACAGCCTCGGAGTGTATCTCTGAGTTGTAGTTAGGTAGCTATATAGATACAAAGATACATAGATGAGAATACAACCTGAATACATGAGTTTTAAAAATCGTTGCCCCATTAGTAGTAGCTATGAGTTCCAGGCGCACCAGCAGCGTTCCCAAAGAAGATGTTGTTTTTCCCAGAATGCTCTACTGTGATTCAAGGTGCTCCCAGACGCTCACAGGATTGTCGCTGGCGCTCCCAGGTGCTCTGCTATACAACGCGACCCGTCGCCTGGGCGACAGGCAGCGTGTAATTCTCCGTCAGAGTGTACGAGGTTCCGTCAGAGCCATCAGAGCCGTCTGGAACACCCGGGTGTTTCAGACGGAAACCAGGGTTGTTGCTGATGTGTTCCGCCACAGTTCTGCTCCATAAACTGGTTATTGACTGGACTGCGGCTACCTGGATTTGTCTGGCGTTTGTTGGATTCAGTACATTCCGTCCGGTGAAGGCCCTGACCATGTTCTGCACATTTCTCGCTTTTGCCTTTACGACGTGGATGAAGAGGTGGTGGAGTCAGGACAATATATGTTGAGAGTTGTGTAAAGTGATTGTTTATTGTATACAGTCGAAAGATCTAAGAACGAGAGAAAACTATCTACCTATATAGAGAACACAGACAGCATCGCCAGATGCCGAATATCATACCCTGGCCAAGAGCTGGAAGTGCTCGGGGGCCGCCACCGGAGAAATTGCCGAGTGACGTTGAAAGATCCCGGGCTTAACTCCAAGTGACGTCAGACGACAACTGTCAACAATATCTACAGGGCCGCACCAGTACATAGACGGATAGGCCCTTTTGGCTCGAAGAAATTAGTATGAACCTCGTTCTTTCTGTCTCTCTCTTCTCCAAAACAGCGCTTTGACAAAGCCAATGAATTAGAGGATTGGTGTTGACCTTCATTCGTAGGGTATCTTTATTTCTCTCTCGCCTTCTGCTTTGAATCCTCGAAGTACCCGGCCATGCTAGCATCCACTGTGATGAAAGGAAGGGACACCTGACGGTCATCCTGGAGACGTAACGCGGAAAATGTTCACATTATGGCATGGCCGCACGCAGCTGAATAGAGTATGATTAAATCAAACAATCAACTTGCTTGCGTCCCGGCACTAAGCAAATATTCGATTCCAATTGGCTGATACACACTGGTTCGAATCAGACCATAAGGCGGGGAAGCCGTATCCGTTGCTAGTCTATATCAAAAATGGGTAAGCGAGTCCTTGTTCGATCGGCCTGATAGTTTGTAGCTAACTTCAAGCGCTACAAGATGAACCAAATTCCAGCCGATCAGGCAAGAACTCGCTGACTGATTTGTATTCGATGTTGTGGGATTCAGTTTGTAGTTCGATTCAAACCATGTGATTTGAGTCGAACCTCGGAATTGAACCCGGATCACACTGATCTGCTCCGTTGCCCACACTACTTAAGCAAGTATATGTAAAAGATCAGTGCAAAATGCCGAAAGATTCACCTGTTATTCCACATTCATCTTTGGATCAACGGAATCAGATAGGGTAAGGATGGATCAGCTGCTGAAGGATGTCGCATTGGTTATGATAAGAAACAATCAAACGAGGTTAGTCAGCTAAAGTGCAACTGCACACATATCTACAATATTTCCGAGTATACCAGTACAATGTTTCATCTGTACTACAGTTTATAACGCTTTAACTTTACCAGCAATTTCACAAACTGCACCAACAAACTGTTTGCCGGAACTGGTATTTGCTAGCATACTGGTACGTTCCAGTACACTATTGCGAGGCTTGCCAATGACTTGATTTTGTAATCCATCAACTGAAATACCCACTAATGAAATACCCACAAACGAAATACCCACTAAGGTCATACCCACTAACGCAACAACCATCTACCAACTACCCACTGTCGAACTACCCAGAGGCTAACTGACCGCCACCCGGGCAGCCGTGCCGAGCTAATATAGATTGCGGACACTCTCGAGGAGCGATAGCCCCTGATAAGCACTGCACGATCATTCTGGTGACACTCCTTCAAGAAAACTCACAAGGTACCATATAGAACCATACGACTCACATTAGCAGCTAATTGCAGCGATGACCAATGCAGCTTAGGAACAACTCACGGACTACGGCATTATGCCATCGAACACCAATTATCACCAATGAACTGCAATAACAAACAAAATGAATATGAAACTCACAGACTGTCAAACCACAAGGTCAGCTACACAATATCGCGGCAGGGGTTATAAGGGATCTCACAGTCTATTTAATTACGACATTGGTGTCAGGAAAGCAATTCACTATCCTTGGGGTGCACTCTCATAGATAAACTCACGTCCTATGAATCAAGCCATAGGGTTCAGATTAGTCACCATTTAGCTCGGAGCGGCCAGGGAGAACTCACAGGCTGTCAAATCAAGCCATCAAGCTCAGATTAGCATAATTACCAGGTGACCGACCATGACCGGGAAACCGACCACCTGCGGATACAATCTATTCTCTCAAATGCCCAACCTTGACCACCCTTCCAGACCTTGTAACAACTAGGGGTTTCTTTGCAACCTCCTTGTCCTTCTTTCCACCACTCCCAGTGCTTTCTAAATCCTGCTCCCCTTCTGTATCGACAAAGTTGTTTGTTCCTTCGTCCTTATCCCCTCAAAGTCACTACTAGATTCCCACTCCTCCTCTTTCTCTTCCTCCCCATCACAACTGACAATTACAGGCACTTTCTTTATCTTTGTCACCTTCTTTCCTGTGCTTTTAGGGCCACTAGAACCTGCTACTTTTGCTGCAGCAGCCTCCAACAACCTTTTTGATTTTGCCGCTGTTTTAGGCTCAATTGCTACTCACTCCTCTCGCAGATGTACCACATCATCAGCAGCGATTACTCTTGCTTTTGTAAGGTGGCGTCGATCATTTGCTGCTGCTGCAAAGGTGTCCTTGGTTCTAGAACGCAAATTTCTGATCATTTCCACCCCGAATTCCTTATCTGCAAGGGCACTATATGCAGCTCTGCCCAAATGGCCAATTAAGCTTTTCAGCTTAAGAGAAGAAGGTGACTGGTGGGTGATAAGGAGGCAAGCACTGCGTGCTAGTCTGTCAACCGCTCTGGATTGTCGAGGGGTAGTAGGAGGTGTCTCTGCGCGTGTGATATCTAGTGCCTCGCAGGCAAAAATCATACGTTGGTTGAATGGCCAGATACCAGTTGCTTCAAATGCACTGCGGATATTGTTGTTAGTATATGCTGTTTCAAGGGCTCGTGTTACAAGACCAGTATACAGTGAGTTTCAAGTATATGATAGTAGCTTTGATGGATTAGTACGTGTGACATTGCCCCTTTTAAATTGTATTTCCTCTCTTTCTTGTCCATGTATCCAGTTCCTCTGAATAAGCATGCTGTAGGGGACCAAAAAGACCAACATCCAATGGCTGAAGAATATGTGTTGAGTGAGATGGCAGACACATTGGGTGAATGTTGTGTTTCAAACAGTAGTGACAAAACTCCCAATTCAAATGAGAGTCATGCCCTTCAAGTATTACAATTCAAGGTTAACCCTTGGCACTGCAGTAGTCAGCATAAGCTGCGCATCAATTTGGTGGTACATACATATCCTGGGTATATTATTGAAAGTTTCCAGATATCCATTCCAGTCCCAATTTTCGGTCAGTCCACCCTTTTCTGGACCATGCAAAAATTGCTTCCTGTTGAGATGTATCACCAGCATACCAGCCCATCATGTACATAGTTCCCTTGTAAATATACATAGGTGGTATCACTCTACCATCTGCAGATACACATTCAATTACAGTAACCATTTCGCAATGTCCATCCTGGCTATAGCACCGATTTTTACGTCCTTTACGGCAGATAACCTTACTGTCAATGCTCTGCCTAAGGGAAACCTCTTCTCATCCATGTTGTAGATGTTTTCAGAATGTATCTGAAGATCACACATAAGCTTTCCTAAGAGAATATATCATTTAGTAAGTATCTTGACAAGCAATTGCAATATTCATACCTTGTGGTAAAAGTCCTTAAGAATTCCAAGGCTTTTGGCAGATGCTCTCTGGCGGTCAAGACGATGATTCAATGTCGATGTCAGAGAGGTCTTTCGATTCAGGACCCGTGGAAGCCAATCTTTTCCTAGTTGGCGTCGCCGACCTGGAGGAAGTAATGACATTGTAAATGCCTTTACTATCATCACTGTTAAAGGATGTCCCAAATCATCAAGAGCTTTACAGAACCTCACAATTGATTCTCCTTCCTCAACTGACAGTATCTCCTCAGACTGGTGAGCTTCTACTCTGGGTTGTGCACACTGAAGTCAGTCACGGAAGGGTCCATATGGTGAGTATTAAGCAGATGCAGCTGAATAAATTGCGCGTTCAACGGCATGTGTATAATCATGGCGAGCATTGTGAAGGTTGTTTACGCGCTCGCGTGCGGGTGGTCTGGGCTCTACTCCGCCCATGGTGGTACAAGTGTGGCGGTGGTGTGAAAATTTGGCACTTGAGAGGGGTATTTAGAGGTGCAGCCAAGCTTTCTTACATGCATTATGATGTGATCAGTTGCTACGTCGTGGCCAGTCAGACTGAGACTTATGTCAGTCACCATCCAGCACAGAGCATTACAGGTGACCCTCACTAGGTGTCGAATCAAGCCATCAGGCTCCGATTTGTCACCGTCCTGCTCAGAGGGATCAGGGAGAATCTTACAAGCTGTCGAATCAAGCCATGGCTCGCAGCAATCATTCCAGTAGTCCGAGTGACCAGTCCAGGTCCAGCCCAAGTAATTTTTGAACTAGTCTACTTGGGGCAATTCAGCCCAAGTCTTTGGAAGTCATGAATACACTGAGCCACTACATAGAGTCATAAATGGAGACTCATGTACACAGACTCATACACGTAGACTCATACATGTAGACTCATACATGGTGGTTCACTTGCCACTTGCCACACGCCACTTGTTGCTCGAAGGGCTCGAATGAAGTCGCCGATACAATGGAAGTCGCCAAATTGACTAATAACCCCCAGACTCATATCCGGAGACTTATACATGAGTTTTTGCATCCCATTGGCTCCGCTACTGCTATTTCCAATTGTGGCCTTCCATTGATTCCAATTGAGATCCACTAAGCTTTTCATTACAATAAGCTTCTTCGGTTTTATATTGGCACCCCCCACCACTCTCCAATTCACTCCATGTTGGCGGCAAATTTACAAGATGTCATCAACTCAAGGTTGAGCCCTGCGGCTCTCAATGCCACTACCTTCTGTCGATTTTAACGTTCACAGAGTCGGCGAAAGGCCGCTTGGTGTCGGTGACACATTCTTGGTGACAGTTTGTTTTAGATCATATGTATACACGCAGTTTGGACCTGTATCTAGAGAATCGATCCCGCAAGCAGGTCTCAACATTTCCTTCCTTTCATAAACCCAACACTCCATTATCTCTGTAGGAAGTTCAGATTTTCTACGTATATAAGGCACAGATTCTTTCCGTCAATACATCGTCAAAGTTGAACTATGTTCATCAATTCTATAACCATCATCGATTGACCGGATGTAGTCACCTTGGACTGGTCCAGACCAAGCCCGTCCAGTCCGAAACTGCCAGTCTGTAGTCCGGTCCAGTCCGACCTTCCGGATAGACTCGACTGGACCGAGCCCTAAACCAGACCGGGATCCTTTGGACTAGTGGAATCATTGGCGGTCTGATTAATCTCGATCCAGGTCAGAGCAGTCAGGGAGATACTCAGCGGTCAAGGACAAACTCACTAGTTGTCTAATCACACCATCTGGCTCAGATTAGTCTCCATCCCGCTCACAGCAGTCAGGGAGAAACTCACAACGTGTCGAGTCAAGCCATTGGGTTCAGATTAGTTCCCCTCCTGCTCAGAGTTGTCAGGGAGAAATTCACAAGTTGTGAAATCAAGCCATCGGGTTCAGATTAATCACGATCCAGCTCAGAGCGGTCATGGAGAAACTCACTAGCTGTCTGATCAAGCCATCAGACTCAAATTAATCTCCATTCAGCTCAGAGCGGTGAGGGTGGAATACACAAGCTGGCGAATCAAGCCAAGCAATGCTTCCACCAGTCTAGTCTAATCAAGTCCGAGTAATTTTTGGACCGGAATCGGACCAATCTCCAAATTTTCTGTACCGGGACTGAGCTGGCCTGGGATGATTTTGCCCAGCCCATTCGGGGCGAATCGGTCCAATGACTGTCTGCCATCGGAGGCTAAGTGTAAGTCCTCGCCAGGAGCTGCTAATTTTGACTCGAATTTTCAGGCAATCTCCACCAGCCCAACGTTTACCATCCCTCTTCCTCTGTCTCCTCAAATGCCTTGTATTCATGGACTGCATCCACCTCCTCACGTGCTGCACACACATCAGCTGCTGGATCTCTCTAATTCATGCACGTCGTACTATTTCTGGGTCTGGAGGAAACCAGCACTGGAAGTGCTGCTATTGTAAGTCTATCTCAATCAGAAAACTACCAGTGGTGCATATGTTTAAACAGGGTCAATGAAGTATATGAGTGGAGGTACTACGAAGCTGGCCCGCCATTTCTAAAGACACCATTCCACAACGATTACCCTTGGAATTCCATCTTCGCCTGTTATCTCCAGTTTGATAATGTGGCGAAGTTCAATAAGCTGCAATTTAGCCAGAAGGTAGCTGATAAATGCTTCTGCTGTGGATAATCTGTGGGAATATTCCCTGTTGTGTGACCTCGGGATTTCACTTCATTTGTTTTAGTCTGGTTGGCCAATTTGGACTGGTCCAGACCAAGCCCGTCCACACTCACACCTTCAACAACCACACTCAATGCCTGGTTTTGCCAACCTTTCCCCCTTTTTTGGGAGGAGCAGGGTTTCACTTTGGCTTCACTCCATACCTTCTGTCTGTGTCCGCTTGCGTTTTCAAGTGTATCTCGTTGTGTTAACGCTCTGTTTGCCACTCAGCATCGACATCGACCAGTAGTCCACTTAGCAACTTGTCATTCAATGTTTCACGCCAGTTTTCGAAGCCTACAATATGCCGGTGGATATACCAGTACGTGAAGTCCAGAAATTGCCTCTCACCGCAGTATCAGTGATGTTCTGTCAAGCGGGTCCCTAAAAAACTCTGCGAAACATGAGTGCTGAGATACACGCTCCGTACACGCTCTTCAAACCGACTAAGATGGAATCAAGACCCGCTTCTCAGGCAGCACCACTATGACACAGCACAAGAAGCAGCTTTAAGATAATATCACCCTCCGCCCCCTTGTTCCAGCCAAGCCCGAAGATGGTCAGTGTGCTGAGTATGACCTAGGGAGTATCACTTCCGGACCTTCAAATGTCCTGCAATACTGTGCTTAGGTGGTTGGGGTATTCCACTGCGATAACATCAAAGAGACTCTTGACTAAGTATGAGCAAGGATTTTTTGAGTCATTGTCGTCAGATGATGGGATGTGCAGGTTATACTCTAGGAAGGGGGGCCAATTAATGTGAGAGGTGATGGGGGGAAGGAGAAAGGGATGGTACATGTGACCAAGAGGAGGGACTGGCAGACAAGACTGGGTTACACTGCGGAGTATTGGGGAAGAATGGATTTTGTCATACTCCAAACAGAGTGAATACAATATGAATAACACACACACACACCAAGCCCGTCCAGTCCCAGAGTGCCAGTCTGGGGCCCGGACCGGACAGAGCCCTACTAGTGCATATACAGGTCTCGGCCGGATATGAGCTTGGTATGGCTGGAGATGACGGAGCAGAGACCGAGACGGAGCGGAGACGGTGACCTCACGTATTGGCGGAGATGACTGGTGGGAATGATACTGCTTGATGGCATTCAGCCGTACTGGTACTCTCATATATATATATGGCCTTATGTCCCTCTTAGATAATATATTATTAAGCTTATCAAGCATAACTATTCCACCAGGTTATGAGTCTGGCACCCGCTATTATCTTTACCTCACAATCTTATACAAAAAATCCCCCTCCAAAAGAACCCTATCCCATTCACAACCATCCCTGCTCAAAGCTGCAACAAAATCACCATCCATCACTGTCAATCGCCACCTTCCTGACCTTTCCAACATACAATATTCCAAATGAAACATTACAAGCCACGCATGGAGAAGTGCCATAGCTGGCTGAGGATAACTAGCAGGTCTAGATGCAAAGGATTCGGTGAGTCCTCATTGCGACAAAAGCCTATGACATTGTAACCAGTGCCAAACCTCTCCTTGTCAGTTACAGTGTCGGTATAAACCTCTTGTGAGCAAGCCGGCATGCTCAAGCCAATCATGCAATGGCAATCATACACCTCGGATGCCGGGATGAGCTGCGTCCACTTCTCGATGAAATGGACGATTCTGTGGCGATCTGGGTAGTACTCAGGGACCGACTTGACTACACCTGAACAACATTCAGTTGCACCTCAGGCCTGCACCAGTTAACTCCCTCTCGACGATCGCCAGATGTCACAGACACCCTTTACATTTCAAAATTCATCGACTTCCGTGAGAATCTGAGCGGGACCACCAAACCAATCACTGACGATGTCATGAACACACATAGTTTAACCAGTCTATCTGAATCAGATGGAATGACCATCCAAATCGTCAACAAGCGGATACCCGCCCTTTGAGCTGAGTAGAGAATCGATGTGATACGTGAATACGCCGAACAAGCGAGTATAATCGAAGAGATTCGAAACGCATTCACTGGAATGGCCCAATTCTCACGGGGCGGAAATTGTGTCCGTATAGGACGAGGAACCGCACATCAGATAGAGCGATGCACATTCAGCCAAATGGACAATTATTCCCCGAACGCGTGCGGAAAGAGAATGCGAACTGAAAGCACACAACCAGTGGCGATAAAACCACCTCCAGGAACGTCAAGCAAACATGCTACTGCTGAGGTCCCCCAGGTAACTTGAAGTTCGACTGGATCGACATCAAATGTGTCCGTGATCATCGCAGCAAAATCAATAATGTCACAAGAACAGCATCCAATGCCACAGCCGGAGATGGCAACCTGCGCTGACCATCCGGCAATCGAACCACACTCCCCGCAGACTCCACTCCTGCTGCCTTAGTCAATGCTTCAAGAGCATCCCATCATATGTGCAATGACCGAATCAGATTCAACTCAATAAAGACACTTCCTTAGCACATAGTCATTGAGCATGCATGGGAAAGCGAACTTACAGTAAGCCACCATGGACTCGTTAACATCGCACAGAAGTATGATGTCAATGCTCTCTACACACCCAAGTTCCGGCTATCTCGTCTCTCCAACAATCAATTGGAGCCAGCCGGATACACCACCACTTTAGGACTCAGTATGTGCCTCATGACTTGGCCATCAATCATTATCACCCGCAATCGGGTCAACGATGTCTAAATAATCTCTCCCACAACTTCACTCACTTCAGCAGAACAAAGTGTGCCTACCGAGTACGAATCAACAAGGAAGAAGAGGAATCGTGGAAGAGTACTACGGAGCAAACATTCCACCATGGTTCGAAGCCCACCGAGAAGTCTCTGACAATCTCAGAATCACGACTGAGGCATGGGCCTTAGCCCACATTCATTCAACCCCCATACGATCTCCGATTAATGGGTATCAGAAAGAAGACCAACTCTGCACAACATCCATCGAAGCCAAGCACACACAGAAAATTATAACAGTCAAGGCCAAGCACACTACAAAGCCATTCAAACTCGTACATTCGGATGATGTTTGTTTGATCAATCATTCTATATGCAGTCCAATTATATTATGACTGGACCTTATACCCCCGTCGCCTGCGGGAGAGCAGACTTGATAGCGGAGCTCCCCCCCTGCGCTACCCTCCATCCCCGCAGACATATGAATGTTGCAAGATTGAACGACGGAAAATTACCATGATCTTTCCAGCAGGAGAGGAGAGAAAAGAACAAACAGAAAAGAGCGAATAAAAATTCCACTGACGATGCCAACCGTGCCTGAGTCAGCCTCTGCACCTGTTCATGCTCCATGCCGTCATTCATTTTCTGTTGGAACTTCCTGACTTCAATGGCTGCCAGGAAGTCCATCACCACTCTGTCGCACAGTTCTATAGAAAACAGCTCGAAAATCTGCAACTCTCGGCATGTGCCCACATTCCAGCCTGTTGCCTTTCCCACCGCCTTCCAGAGTGCATTCTGCTGGGCTCTCCATTAGCTGCAGTGGCTGATGAGGTGCTGCTGCATCTCGGCCGCAGTTGTGCCTCCACCGCCGCACAACCAGCATTTGTCGTACACCCAATGGCCCAACAGATTTACACAGCCTGCAGCAGATGCATCCCGGGACTGTAGTCCGTAGAAACGGGTTGCCAGCGACATCATGCTTCTCATTGACACTGGTCTCTTGGTCCCCATCTTGCCATTGACGCTGTAGCTGTTGTGATTGCTGCGCTTGTCAGACTCCCACTTTGCCTTGACCGCTCACCTTGCTGCGGAGATTTCTCATACTCGAGTATAGGATGGGGCGTATGGCTGCTCTATAACCATGCGTCCGCAGGGATTCCGGGATAGATTTTGCTGATGGTTCGCATCTATGTTGCCTGGGATGCTGGAATTTCCCGGGTCCCAGTGAATCTCAGTCGCGATGACATTGGCGACTAGTGCCTGCACACTTCGAATGATTTGCCTCATATATCTCTGCCCCGTGCCCAGCTCTAGATGTTGCGGCAGACGAATTGTGGTTTGTGAGTCGCTGAAGATTGCCACCATCTTTGCTTTGTTCCTTTGCAATATTTCACTCTTGTCAATTGTCACATCAAGCGCGAGTCCAATCACGCACTGAAAAGCATTGAAGATGACCCTGCGGCCCATGCTCAGATAGCAGCGGCAGGTCCTCGACCAATTCGAATGTGTGCAGACTGCTGCGCCTCCCATTCAGGCTTTGTCGGAGCGTGATCTCTATGTCAACCAAATGCCGACTCCGGCTCCCATGTTAGTATCTTTTGTTCTCACTCAGCGCCACCCGGTTCCCAGGGCAGCCGTGGTGTTGTCCAGTATAGTGGTGCTGACAACTGATTGCTCGGCCGGAGCCGGCAACTTCATCCCTTTGGTTGCCTGGCTGTGCTGATGCTCTTTCTTCACCACTTGCGCCTATCAGAACCCCAGAACTGGGGTTTCAGTGTAGCTCTATTGGCTTGCTACTGCATGTGTCTGCCAGTCTCACAGTAAATTGCTGTTGTCTGCAGTCCAAGATCCCAGGTGTGGCCATGAGCCCTGACTCTCCCATATGTGCACCCCATGGGGTTGTGGGCAGAGCACCACGGACGGCTCAGGCTTGTCGATTGTAGAGCAGTCGGATGTTGTCACGCCAGCGGCCTGCCTACTTCATCAGGATTCCAACAGAGATCAATTCAATATAGTAAGACGGTTTAGATGCACACCACTTCGACGGCCCTTACGCTGTATGGAACAGCACTGTACATCTTGGTAACTGTTCGGAGTCTAGCTTCTGCTGCCCTGGCAATCTCCCCGCGTCGGTATTGCTTCACCATGAATGTTAGATATGGATCCATCTGGACACACAACCAGTGTGTCTTCTGTGTGTTGTGACATGCAATCCCATTTCCAACTTTTATGTTTGCTGTCAGTATTGGCCGGAGGTGCTTCCTGTGGCCTTGTCTGCAAGCGAACAGTGACACCTCTCGCTTCGCAAGGTCAATATGTAGCCCTGGTCTACTTGCCCACTTGACTCCCTTTGCTGGGCATCGCTCTAATATCTTTATGACCAGGTTGACAACATTTCAGGTCACCACACTGCCGAGCTCGTATACATCGAAGAGCCCTTCGGCCTCTGATACATTGTCTTCGACCAATCTGATCAGTCCTGAGGTGTATATTGCAAAGAGGATTGATGACAAAGGTGAGCGATGCGGCACGCCTTATTCCACTAGGTGCCTCTACCTGGCGGTGCCCTCGAATATCATCTCCACATTGATTTCCTAGTTAATGTTCTCCATCCATCATACAAGGTCACTATCCATCTCTCTGACCTTCATTGTATTGACAAGCCTTCCTGTTGCCATGGTCGGGATGCATGCTGTAATGTGCATGAGAAGTGCAACTCGTTATGCACCCATTTTTCCATGCTGCATGAGCTCCGTCGACCATGATAGCTGCTACATGAATGGCTGATAGTTGTTGCTGGTTCCAAATTGTCCGTCGCGTACTAGCTCTCGTCCTTCGCCATTTTGTAACAGTAGCTTCACAACTACTGTCTCAAACACATTTCGCTTGCAGCACAGTAGCGATATGGAGCGATCGGCTGTAAGCTGTATTTGATTGCCTTGGCGATGCTTGCGAATAGCCACTCCACTGGATTGTTTCTATACAGCTGGGTGTTTTCCGGTGGGCATGGCCGCCTTCATCAGCTGCATGCATCCGTCTTTGTCCCAATTGCAGAGAAGCTGAATGACGACAGAAGACAGCTTGTCCTGTCCCAGGTGATTTTTGACCGTTTCAGAATATAATGCTTGTTCCACTTATTGCGTTATGAGGCATGCCTGTGCTCTTCCTGTGGAATGTAATTCGAAGTACTGGTCATCGTCATTTGGAGGAAATCACTCGCACCTCAGCATCACCTCCTTCTCAAGTGATTTGTTTGCTTGCTGGGCTGCCCTGGATGTGAAGGTCTCAACATTCGTGCCTGCCCGAGGGTTCACGTATTGTGCTGCCCTTCATACCCCAGCAACCCTCAGGTTTTGCAAGTACCCACTTCACACTTTGCTCCAGGCTTTTTGAATCAACTTCTGGAGTTCTGGGTTTGCCCTGGCACCCTCTTCCGAAATCTGTCCCCTCCGTTTCTCTCTTGCGAATGCCTTCCAAATTTCCATGCTGTTGGTGGTCCACCACGTCTTTCATTTCTCATATATCTGGGTTGCTTTTGCTGTGGGGTCGAGAATATTAATCAGGACACACTTATACCATGCAGCTTCTTGCTCCATCTCGTCTGCTGTGCATTCTGCATCCATGTGAGCACTCGCTTTGGCTAGCTCCATTCAAACTTCTCTGCTGCCTCCGCGTCCTCCTCCATCATTGCAGCTAAATTCCACCTTACTACCCTTTCATGATCCACCTCCTCCGGCTTGTCAAAGTCCTCCTCCCTTTCTATACCCCTGGGGTCGGATCCCATGGTGTGATCATCGGCCAGTATGGATGATTGTGCCATTGGTCGGTTCAGCTGCATCAGGTCAATGACCGACTTGCCTCCCTGATCTTCTCTTGTTCAATGGTGGGTGGCTCTCCCATCTTTTCCTATTTCAAGTCCATTTCCATCAATCACGTCATGCCAGAACACAGTGTTCCGCTGTGCTTTTGATCATTTGTCCCATCGCATGCTATGGGTGTTGAAGTCTGCAGCAAGGATGGTGCTACCCTGCCAAATGACACTCTGCCAGACATACTGCCTTGTTGGTCTCTCTCCCGATTGCCTGTTTCTTTACTCGTAAACATTGACATTCCCCTGTAGCATCTCCCCTCTCTTGCTGACATCTGTAGCAATGACATTGTCGTCAACACCTCTGCATAATCTGTCCGCTCATCAACCAGCAGGCCGTTCACTCTCCATATCCCCACCCAAATTCATTTTTCTTCTGCATATATCCATTGCCGAATGTCTGATCCCAAAGAATCTTTGGTCTCTCACTGACTGTTGTGAGCTGACTCCGTCTATGCTGCATTCGACGCACATCACCAGCGCTGCAATGGTCAACTCGTATAACCAGCGTAAGCAACAGATCCGGGCAAGCCGCGACGGGTTCGGTATTTTGTCGTCAGTTCCGTTCTGTTTGGCTCCAAACAGGGCCGAAAACCCGAACAGCTTTGTGTTGGCGAGGTTGTTCCCACAACAGGTCGGAGACCTGCGGTTTTGTTGCGGGGTTTTACCAGGACCACAGTTCGATTGTACGATTCCTGCAATGTTCACTCCAATTCTGTGTACGAGTTCTGATCGTATCATAACTAGAGCAGTACGTAGATTGTACAGCACTAATCGCTCAATCAGGTCCCGCATTCAGAGATGTGATCCGACTGGTCTTTGTGGAGTGGCTGTGAAATACTGGCACATTGCAAGCAGAAATAGCAGGTTTTCGATAGCGACTCAACTAATATTGGTCGTATCACAAAGTTGGCAGCCGAAGATGAAAGAGCGGCCAGAAATGAACTATCTACATACTGATGACGTCACGATACGATCAGAACTCAATTACTTAATTGGAGTGTGACATCTTGTCTTGCACAGGCCGGGTTTTGGGGTGGGAACCGGCACACATGCCAACGGTCCGGCTCTTTCATGTGACAAAACGGTTGCCACAGTTCCCTTTCGGTTCCAACCCTAACTCGGAACAGTTCTAGCGGGTTGTAACCATTGCTAACACTATGTATGACTCTGCACAGTTGCGCTGGATTACTCTGATCATTGGTAGACATGGATCCCATTTCGGTTTCACTGGTGGTCGTGGTCACAATCTCGGGCTCAGTCTTCATAATGTATCTTGCTTCTCCTTATGCCTCCACTTCCACCACCTCGGCCATCCCCTCTTCTCCGCTTCTTCACTCTGCTGCCATACCTCATGTGTGTGTCGGACGAACCACCACTCTGTTCGTCTCCGGTGCCATGTGCATAACATCTCTCGTGGGAGGTTGTCCTCCTGTTCCTACTTTTCTGCATTGCCGTGCAGCGTTCGCCGCTCCGCTCTTCTCCGCGCAGGTGTTTTGGACGCATCATTATTCCCCTTGCAATTAGTGCCCATCTCCAGTGTGTAGCTGAAGAGTGATCCGTGCTTTGCCATACACTCTACCTCATTCCATTTGTGGTCGCGTGTCCGGTAATTGCCAAAGCAGTAGCCACACTTTGCCATGCTCCTGCACTTGTTCCCGATGCGGCCCCATCCACAGTAGTGCTCACATATACTGACGGGGCTGGCATTCGTGAACATTGTGATTTGGTACCACACTTCCGCTCCCTGGATGCCTTCCTTCGGAAACCTTAGGCCACCTTGCTTCCCCACTGGACAAAAACTCCAGATAATGGGGGGGTTGCTCCATTCTGCTTCCTCGCCCTTATAGTGCAGTGGTGCGCCAGCCGTCGTACCCGGATGTGGATTACAATGCCTTTGTTCTCCGGTTCAAATTCCTCTTGCAGCTTCATCATGTCTTGTGTGCCATTTCTCATGTACCACACATGATGTACTTCATGGATCGTCAGCCTTTCCCAAGTCCGGTTCGCTTCTGCATTATTAACTTCTGTGTCGAAGGTTCTTGCTGCTGTGATGATGATGTCGCAGTCCCGCAGGGCCATCTTTGATCTCACCTTCTGGTGAGTGATTGCCGTGATTGGGCCCTTTGCATTCCTCTATGTGTTCATGATCCTAAAGTGGGCAGGGGCCTGCTGGTGGAAGAGTGCTCTGTTAATCACTGACAAAAGTACATTGTCCATCTGAGTGGGGAGTGGCAGACTTTTGTCTCGCCTTAGGATTAGGTGTCTGTCTGCCATGCTGGAGCCTGTTGTCAGGGCTGGGGCTGGGGTGGCTAGGATCTTTTGATTTTGGGCTGGGACTGTCTCCCATCATCTGCTCAAGGTCGGCACTGATGTCGTCACCCGTCTCAGCGACAATTTGGCTCTCGGCGTTGATGTTGGTGTTGGTGTTGGTGTTGGTGTTCGTGCCGGTGCTGGGTTTGTCTTTGGCTTTGGGTTGGGTTGGGTTCGGGAATTGATGTGGGCTGATGGCGATCCTCCGGCTTCATCTGTAACGGCGCCACTTGACACGAGCCGGGTGATGGCCATTGTATATTGTCGGCTCGTCAGGAGCCTTAGATCTCGAGCGATAATCTTACCTAGACACATTTACATCTACTATCACTTGCATCAGCGTTTGCAACTGTATTCCTCTAAGAACAATACGTATTCCTATGAGGCCGAATGTAGGCATACGTGCCATTACACTATCATCGCTTTTTCACGAAACAGATATGTTTCGCGCAGGGGATTAAGAGTTGACGATGTTACCCCTTCTTCCGACACGCGACATCAAGCAGTCAACAAGTCAGAATAACCCCATTCAAACGAGAAAACGAGCATCAATACTGCGAAGCAAGAAGTGTTGACTGTTCCATGGTTCAATTGAGACCCTGATGGCAGCGGATTAGAGATCAAGACCACCTGGCTTGTGAGCGGGAATAATGACAATTATCATTGCGAGTACAGGATACCACCCCGCCAATGACAAAAATCGCATTCGATTGATCCAGACGAGCTCAAGACGGCATCAATTGCTTCCAAAGGCAGCAATTGACCACGGACACCGGAGAAGTTGCGACGGCACCTCTGAACCAGCGCGTCACCGGCATTGAAGCCAATGATCACAAGCACAGGACACGATCATTTGAGCGTGATAACCAGCCCAAGCACCTACAATGGACGGAATGATCTTAACACTGAATGCCGTATATCCAGAATCAAGGCTCCGTCAGATGAATTCTGAGTCAGCACAGTTGCGACTATATTTCTTCCAATTGAGAGAAATGCACCTATCCCAGTTTGTGTGCACACCTACAGCTCCAGCATCCTCGAAGAAGCCCACTTGCAGAAGCATTTCAGTCATATATATGGATACACGGTTCGAGCGATGAATCTCGGCGGAGGAGGTCCTGTCTGCCAATCAAGCACTCTTATCGCCATGAAGATCTGAATGAGCGAAGTGCACTTACAGAGATGACACCCTACGATTGAAGTACATTGAGGATGAGAAGATTTCCCTTGATTGAATTGAACTTATAACGGCAATACGTGGCGCAGAGCGAAGTGCATTTACTCCCACAGAGCGATATAATTCCGCAAACAGTCCACGACCACTACGACGACTACCGTGAGTAGGATGATCGGTCAGAGCAGAAGTATTATGGACAATCGAAGTTCACCTATCATATGAGTGATCTTCGACTCCATATTCATTAACGACAACTCGTCAATCAACCAATCAAGCACCAATGAGCGTTCGACACTCAAACAGCAAAAAAGTACAGTTGGCGGCGCAGGTACGAATGGCGACTCTGGACGAAGTTCAACCCCATCCGATATCATTAAAATCGAGATTTGTCTTTCAGGGCCCGAGGGCAAGAAAGTGAAGTCAATATCTATGAATTACTGAAACACCAGATTCGGCACACATAGTTCACAAAGTACAAATGAGACAGAAATGACGAGATGCAACCCATACGGGCTCATATTGACTACGGCCCAACCAGCATTTTCATGAAACCGAGGCTTCTCTGGCGACTCGGGATATCACATCATGCGGCACAGATCACTACTCTCGGCATGAATGGGGGAGGGATGCAATATACACAGGACGCTGGAAGACGCGGATCACAGTCCAGTACTTGGACTATATGGCACCGGTATTCAAATCAGACATGCTAGTCATGCCAATGCGTACATACGATTCAGTACATGGCTTACCATGGTTCCACAAACACACTCTTGACATCGACTGGGCTCAATTGACTTCCCTGTGATCAGCATGTGCGAGTGGAATGGAGGAAATGACACCGATGACTATGGCTGTGGCATGGAAGGTTTCACAAGCCGAAAATCATAACGTCAGGACAGGCTTCTGGGGCGCGGTCCAGGTATATAGACACCTGGAGCATCCGCATTCGACGATCTTCTAACTAGTATTGAAGTCGTGGTAGCATTTGGCCGACTGGCTGGGGAATGCATAGGACTGCTGGGAGCGACTTTGGAAGGCATCACTCTGGATTCACCAGGTGAGTATACAGTCCCAAGCGCTGGACGCGACGCGCAGAGAGCAGCGGCGGTATTTGCGGCAGAAGAGCCCCTCCGAGGAGAAACTTGAATGACTGCTATCGGCTCGCTGTGACCCGAAGGGAGTGACTGGACGGCGGGGCTTGGCTCCTGTGTGGGTGAACCATTAATGACAAGGCCTCCTGGATGTTGCCTTCCACCGCTTCAATCCTTTCTTGATTCTTTGGCTAACATAGATGGAGCAGTTCGGAGATAACCCCGAAGACAAATGACAATTGAGAGCGAGGAGCCCACATATGAACGCCGAAGACTTAACATTCAGTTGGAAGCCCGGGCATGAAATAATGTCCCAGAGACGAGAGACCACGGTCCAGCAGAAGGCTACTTGCTTCTGAAAAGAAGCGATCATTGACACTATGTGGATTGGACTGACGAGTGCCCAAATGCCCATCCCGGAGATGCTCGGAGATGGATGACAATCAATCTTCAACTATGGCGACATACACGAAGTAATGAAGAAATCTTCCGTATCTAATCTACCGTATTTCAATGACAACCTACAAGACTAGCAATTGAATGTCGAGAAGCAGATATACATATCGACGCCCTTGCGGTACCGAGTACAATGCAGACTGTAATTCAACAGATTACAATGCCGGGTACAATGCAGATTACAATACCGAATACAATGCAGATTACACTACCGAATACAATGCCAGAGCGGTTTTGAAGTCACTTGACCGAGTATACTCCCGAATGAGATCCCGACTCAGACTCAGCGATTGAAAGCTACACAACTACGATGGCAATTCGCCGACTGCAATCGACTTCCAAATTGAGCCCTTCCAAACGATGTTCCCTACCAAGCTATATGTGATTAGTCGCCGGCGGAGCAACGACGTTGAAAAGAGAGGGATGACTGTACCGGGATCTCAAACAACCCCTCGCAAACAATTACCATACTGGAAGTGCACCTGGACATGAATCGACTAGTGCACTCAGAGAATGACGATAAGTGCACAAAGTCAAGTGATGGCAAACACACCTACAGATGAATTGACAAGGACAACCGGAGGAGAGGCAGCGAGCACACCCCGCAATCTAAGATGATAAGTTCACCTAGCATACCACGGATGTCCGGTAGACCTGTAAATGCACCAGAGAGATGACATGTCAAACGAGCCTGATCCATGCTGAACTTGGTACCGAATGAGTGCGATATGGCTACCGAATTGTTCCCGTAGGAGATCGAAAATGACCACCGAGTGCACTGAATTGTCTACCGAATGGCATCACAGGAGACCATCGGGACAACTGGCAAGAGATGTTGACCGACCTCTCATAGCGACTGTTATCACTGCCGAAGGACTTCACATGGAGATTGAATGAGAGGATTACCGGGAGCGCTACCGTCCCAAGCCAGTGACCGAGATGCTCACCGGATGGTATACCGAAGGATCAAAAACTATCGCCAAACGGCATACCGAACTGAATGGCAAACCACGTTATGAGAGGCCCACCAAATGACTACCGAGAAACACATGGATATTCTACTGAAGCTATCATCCGAATGACTTTCATCGAGAAGAGGGCCACCGAGACCCTAGCAAATGTCGAATCAAGAGATGACGAAATCTGCACATACAATGTTCAAAGCGCCTTTTGGAGAGCAGACGCACGCTACTATTGCTGTGAGTATGACCACCTACTGTGAAGCTTACCTATTAGATATAGATCAATGACATACCGCCAATGCCGATGAAATTGGTGCATTCTGCCACCCTCAAATGGTCACCCGCGAGTCACAGGAAAACCGACGGCTATTACTATGCCAGGAGCGAAAGCACACATCATCGCCCAAAGTCACAACAAGGCGCCGTTGCAATGACGTCGAGATTGAGAGTACTGGGACGCCTCATGCGACAGTAAGTCAACCCGCAGAACAACTCAGGATGAGGTACCGTTGCAAAGATATCGAGATTGAGCGCATCGGGATGTCTCATACAACAGTCAGTCAACAGGCAGAGCATGTCAGGATAGTCAGTGGTCAGCGGGCGCTGCGGAAAGACAACCGAAGCCGCAGGAAGATAGTCTGAACTGAATTACATGACGAATCAGAGAGATTACAATTACAATCCCGAATCACCAATGTATCCCAGTATCCATTCGGAGATCCAAGTTACACTGCTACTGAGCCAAGATGGCAATCGACAATTGATATGATGAAGTCGTTGACCGAGCAACGAATTTTCAAAATGAGGGAGATAGCCGTGTTAAACTAGTCAAGTCCTACCAACAAGTCCAAAGCCCACCTTCAAGTTCTACTGACAAGCCAAAAGCCCACCTGGATGCAGTCTACCGAGACATGCACTGACTAGTATACCAAGTCAACCAAGATTCTACTCAAGCCGCCAATCGAGAGCGCAACAATGAAGTCGACCGGATGGTCACCGATGTGGACTTCCGATGACGACTGGCCTAGTCAAGCAGTATCCACGAGACAATGCCACTTACTGATGACTACCGGCTGCGCGATATAGTCTATAGAGTATACGCAACCACTGCACGAAGGCTCCGGAGAGTGCAGGCGGCCTTCAGCTTCCTATGTATCACCATCTTATACAAACTTATGTGTTAAGTGTCTACGAATCAGAGTACACGCAATTGACATTTGCAGTTGATGGCTACGACAGATGTCAGCAACGGAAGCTCCCATCGATGCCAACGCATGAGTGGAAGCTCTACCACCCTGAGGCATTCCGACAACGACGTACACCGAGATACACGAGCAATGAGTGCGGCACTGGATGGAAGGTCGCTGTATGAGTTTCGGAGTAGCGATAAGGAGGAATTGAGGTCTTAGGCTCGGAACAGAGGAAATGGTCAACTGAGTTTCGCAGCGCAGGACTGGAGGGAAGTTATCAATTGGGCGTTCCTTTCTTCTGTTGATTCCATTCTCTCCTCTTCTCCATACTTGATTACTTCTTTTGGTCTCGGCCCGGGACAACTGGTGTCAGCACGGGTTGTACCACCTCCGGATCTCAGTCAAAGGGAGGTGGAGTATCCCTTCCTGCTGGATCCACCGAAAGTTCACCCTGAGTGGTATTGATCCGTAGCGGGACTTGTCTGCTGGTACGAGTACGTACGCGGCATGATTGTATAATGCATTTCTGGCCTTTCCTTGTCGCATATACGGTGTATGCAGCCCAGGAGATCTGCGCCCAACGAGGGGGAGAATGTAACGGCGGCACGTGTTCCGAGCCGGGAAATGACCATTCTATATAGTCGGCTGGTCACGAGCCATAGATCTCGAGCGATAGTCTCACCTAGACACATCTACATCCATTATCACTCGCATCCATGTTTGCAACCGTATGCCTCTAATTACCACACGTATACCTCTGAGCACGAACGCAGGCATACGTGCCCTCACATCATCGGTCCACCTGCCTGCGTCACGGCTGCGTGCATCGAGGCTCCCTGAGCGACCCCCTCAGTGTCGGCTTTCATTTTGTCTCAGATCCGGTCCTGTATAAGCCACCACTCTTGCGACCATTTCCCTGATGCTCTTGCCCTACAGAACTTCATCCTGGTGGTACCCATCCTGCTACTTCTCTATTTCCTCCAACCACGTTCTCATCCATCGCCACAGCGCTTCCTGCAGTGCAGTCCGCGCCTCTAGCACATTTGCCATCGTTGCGATGGTTAGGTATAGATATGCTAGTTCGCAGGCTTCCTGCAGAGCTGCTCGTTGCATGTGGCTCCTCCAGTCCCCGAGAGCCCCGGCGGTCGCCTGGTCCTCGCTCCTCCTTCTCCCCTTTCTGTTTTTGTTTCTCTCCATAAGCTGAAATATGATTTCACCCGCAGTCTCCGCGGTGATGGGTGTCACTGCCATCACCATGTCCCTGATCATATCCATAAGCATGTCACTCGTCCCGTCAACCGCTTCTCCCGTGTCCGGATCGCTCCTCTCGCTCACTCTGATTTTGGACATGACTTCTGCGAGGCGTTTCTCTTGACTAGGGTAGTCCTCACTGGTGCTTGCTCGTTGGCCGACGCGTCTGGTCAATTGAGCTTCTCATCAAGACTTCGTGCGAATTCACTGAATTGCGCGGATTCTCATGAGCACACTCCTGCTGGGGTCCAGACAGCGCTGGGAAGGTCATTCCGAGGTCAACTCGAGGTTCAGAGTCGAAAGCCGCTGTCCATTTTGCTATCGCTATCGTTGATATTGATGTACTCTGCTGTTTCCATTTTGCCATGACTTGTCATACTTTCCGATGTGTGTGGACCATTCTGCACGCCCAGCTCTGCTGCCGACCACAATTATATCTGATTCATCGATGATTATTCATGCCACACCTCTGTTTGTGTCCTCCCAAGTAGGAAATCAGAAACATGCACCTCAGCCTACCAATCATCCCAAGAGCTAGTGGACTCTATGGGCTATGAAGGGAAACGGTTCCGATGCGATCATGGATGTGGAGAATATGATCACAAGACCTTACGGCTGGTGCTCCCTGCTCATGGTACAACATACCAACCATGCCCTCCCTATGTGCAATATAAGAATGGGGTTGCTAAACGCATGATCGAGACCATCACAGAGAATGCACGATTTATAATCATTGACTCCCAGGCATCACTCGTTTTTTGGGGAGAAGTTGTCAATAGCAGAGTCTACCTCCACCAGTAAACTCCAAACGAAGGCCAAACAAGAAGGAACAATCGCGATGGGTATCATGCACCATACTCGACTCCATTTGAGATGCTGCATGCATTTGGCAAGCCCACGCACGTCAATGATGGCAATATGATATACTATAAAACCCCTCTTCATCATGTCTGACGATCGGACTGCTATATTAGTCGACAAATCCCGGAACCGCAGTTCCTTGGAAAATTCAAACAAGAATCCTAGGCATAGATGATGGTCGGTTACATTCACAATTCGACTACTGCTTGGAGGATATGAGGCACAGCATTCCAAGTAGTAGGATCACAGTTCAATGTAGTGTTCGACGAGGAGAGGAATGCCAACGCTTTTTTCCTAAATGGAGACTAAATAAACTTCTTTGAGCTTACACAACAGGCGGAACATATCGAGGATATCCACAGTGGAGATGGACTTCTCCAAGCACAAGATATCGAAACTGGTGGAGATGGACTTTTCAATGACCATGCAGGAACTAGTTGACCAGGTGAAGGCCATGGATATGGTAATCATGACTGTACTGCCCATGATACCGAGGAAACCCGTCTATCTAACTCTGACAACCATCTGAGTCTCCCTGCCAGTACAGTTGTGAGATCACCTCCTCCCGTCGGGGAGGATGCTGCACTGCTGTCCACAGATAACTTCGCTCACAATGGACATCTCAACCGCGAAAACGACATAGTTCGCCGAATGTCGGCCATGACCAAGCAGTCATGTTAACCACCGCCACGCACTGATTGTATCACCAGCAGCCAAGTTGACACATCCACAAACATGCTAATCATCTTGGTGAAGGCACTTGCATCAACATCCGTCAACAGCAATCCATTCACATATATGGAAGCCATGGATAGCCAACAACAAGACCACTGGAAGCGACCAATTGACCAGGAGCGGGCATCGATCCAGCTCATTAACACAGTCACGACTATCAACTCCTGAGACGCATGGCAATTGCGATTCAAAACAATTGGCTACAAATGGTTTTTCAACACGAAACACAACCCTGACGGCACCATGTGATAGAAAGCACACCTAGTCATTGAAGGCTCCAAACACACTGATTCCTGGGAAACTTATGCTCCTGTCGGAAACCTTACCACTTTTTGGTAACTCATCACTCTTGTCGGATAACATGGCTGGAACATCAATCATTTACATGTCGTCACTGCATTTCTCAATCCTGAAATCAATGACGATGATATCTATATGACTTTGCCCGAAGGCTGGGCAGAAGACCTCAACACACCTGCAATCATTGTTTGAGCAATGTAAGCACTATACGGGCTCATAGATGCAGCACGCCTTGGGCACAACGATATTAACAGCTTCTTGCTCGCTCTCCAATTCATGCGATTCTTGGCCGACCCCAACATTGATCTGCGCAGGGATGGTATTCTGATGCTTCTGTACGTTGGCGACAACTCAATGTTGCAGGCGGAGGACGCTACCAAAGCCGTGCTTGACCTTCAGGCCAGGGTCCTAGAGAAATGGAAGATCACTAATCTCGGTCTGCCATACCAAATCCTTGGGATCGGAATCCACTGTGAGAAATACGGTACCGAAATCAGACTTGGCCAGAAGGCTTTCATCACCACAGTTCACAAATGATTCAATATGCAGAATATTCACGGTTCATCAACTCCAATGAATTCTAATGTGATGCTGGATCTGGCCGAGAATCAGGGGGAGATGGAACGAAAAGATATCAAAGGCTACCAGGCAATTGTGAGGGCACTGTTGTATGCAGCACTTGCAACTCGACCCGATATCTCATTCGGAGTTGTTGCACTTTGCCGATATACTTCCTGTCCTTTCACCCGCCACCTGACAGCCACCAAATGAGTTCTGCAGGATCTCAAAACCACCGCCGACTGGTGACTACACTTTAGTAGCAGCAGCAATGGCAGCAATGATCAACTCACTGGCTACACGGACTCAGATTGTGCCAATGATAGTGCAGACCGCAAGTCACAAGGCGGTCGTGTCATCCTTCTGAACAACGGAGCGGACTGGTGCCAATCACGAATGCAAGATCTCCTCAATATGTCAACTCTCCAATCCAAATCCATCGCTGGCTCCAAAGGCTCCTGTACAGGGAAATGTTTGCCCCAGCTCCACAGAGATATACACGGCAAAGACACATCGCCGCTCCCGATCAGTTGCGACAATCAAGGCACACTTAGTCATATTACACCCTGGATCGTAAAGGCTCGCCCGAAGCACATTGACGTTTGCTATCACAATTGTTCAGATCTCCATGCCCCCAAGATAATTGACTACTCCTACGTACATACGAACGATAATGTGGCAGATATACCAACCAAGGCCTGGACAAAGGATACGCATGAGAAATTCACAATGGCGATGGGGCTATCGTACTAACAGTGGATTTAAGGTTGTTTCATTTGGGTACACGGTTTTCTTTGCATTTCTATGGATGGCCATCCTCAGGCTACGGTAGTACTCTTTCGCTGCTCACGATCGCAGGGTTTCAAGGAGGCTACTATGAGATTCACTCTGTTTCGTTGCATTTTGTTTCTTGCTCCACGAAGTATATCAAGAGGGGGAAGTGTTGCCTATACAGGTCTCAGCCGGAGATGAGCCTTGTATGGCCGGAGATGATGGAGCGGAGACGGAGACGGAGCAGAGACGGTGTTGTCTCGTATGGCCGGAGATGACTGTTGACTCTGATACTGGCCGATGGCAATCAGCCCTACTTGTACTCTCATATATATATACCAGCTACGGAGGCGGCTTCGCCGCCCGTGTTTCAACTGCGTTTGTTTACATCAATGCCTTGGCTTGATGCAAGAAACCTAATTGATCGAACCCATAGTCGGATACGCTTTGCCAAGGACATAGACTTTGACTTAGATTTCTCTTAGGCAAGCCATAGCTCACCAATAGAGTCACCTTAAGTCGGATTCGAATCAGTGTGTAACAACACCCAATGGGTATCGAAGATACGCTTGCTGCAGGGACGCAAGCAAGTTGCTTGGTCAATGTGGATGCTAGTATGGACTGGTAGATCGAGCAGCGATGGAAGAGGGTGAGAGAGGAATAAAGATACCCAACGAACGAAGGCATCACGAATTCACTTAGTGGGTTTGCGAACTTACTGTTGTGGAGAATGAATGAGAAAGAAAGAAACCGGATGATTCTAATTTCTTTGTACCAAAAGGGCTAATCGATCTATCTATCAGTGCGGCCCTGTATATATCGTCTTGAATCCACCACCCCTGCACCCCTGCCTTCTCAACATGCCCGCTACGGAGCTGTGGTTAATCGAGTGAAGTGGAGCTGGAGAGGGAGGGTATTGTTCAAACAAAGTTAGCAGGTGATAATCAAGCAAAGCAGGCTGGGAGCTGAATCGAGTTAATCAAGCCAAGTGGAGTTGAAATGTAATGATAAGGTCAAGCTGGCTGGGAGCTGGCTGGAGGGTTAATGATGTGAAGCAGACGTAGAGTGGGTGAGGAATGATTGAATGAAGCTGGAAGTTGATGATCCTGTGAAGCTGGCTAGGTGATGATTGAACGAAGGTAGTTGGTGGTAAACGAACGAAGCTAGGTAGAAGCTGGAGATTGTTGATCGTACGAAGATGATTGGTTGTGACTGCGCAAAGCTGGGTAGGAACTGGCGGTTATGATGGAGCAAAGCTGTGTAAGAGCTGTCAGCTGTTGATTGAATGAAGCTGGGTGGTGGTGATTGAGCGCAGCTGGGTAGAAATTTGTAGCTGTTGATGAAGCAATAATGGATGGTGGTGATTGTGTGAAGCTGGGTAGGAGCTGGCGGCTGTTGATTGAGCGAAGGTGGCTGGTGGTGATTGAGCAAAGCTGGGTAGGAGATGGCGGCTGTGGATTGAGCGAAGCTGGTGGGTTGTGATTGAGCGAAGCTAGGTAGGAGCTAGTGGCTGTTCATTCAACAAAGATAGCTAGTGGTGATCGAGTGAAGCTGGGTAGGAGCTGGCATCTTGTTATTGAGCGAAGCTGGCAGGTGGCAATGGAACGAAGCTGGCTGGTGGTGATTGAGCGAAGCTAGGTAGGAGCTGGCGGCTGTTGATTGAACAAAGATAGCTAGTGGTGATCGAGTGAAGCTGGGTAGGAGCTAGCGGCTCATTATTCAGCGAAGCTGGCTGGTGGTGATTGAACGACGCTGGCTGGTGAAAATTGAGTGAAGTTGGGTAGGAGATGGGGGCTGTTGATGAGCGAAGCTGACTGGGAGTGATTGAGCAAAGATAGGTAGGAGCTGGCGGCTGTTGATGGAGCAAAGATAGCAAGTGGTGATTGAGGGAAGCTGGGTAGAAGCTGGCGGCTGTCGATTGAGCGAAGCTGGCTGGTGGTGATTGAGCAAAGCTGGGAAGGGGCTGGCAGCTGTTGATTGATCAATGATTACTGGTTGTGATTGAGCGAAGCTGGGTAGCAGTTGGCGGCTGGTTATTGAGCGTAGCTGACTGGAGGTGACTGAACGAAGCTGGCTGGAGGTGATTGTGCGAAGCTGGGTGGGAGATTGTGGCTGTTGATTGAGCGAAGCTCACTGGTGGTGATTGAGCAAGGAGCTGGTGGCTGTTGATTGAGCAAAGTCGGCTGGTGGTGTTTGAATGAACTGGCAGCTGGTGATTGAGCGAAGTTGCGTAGGAGTTGGCGGCTTTTGATCAAGGAAAGAATGCTGCTGGTGATCAACCAAAGGTATGGAGGAGCTGGCGAGTGAAGATGGTGGTGATTGAGGGAAGCTTGGTAGGAGATGGTGGCTTTTGATCATGCGATGCTGGCTTGTGGTGAGCGAGTGAAGCTGGGTAGGAGCTGGCGGTTTTTGATCGGGTGAAGATGGTGGTGATTGAGTGAAACTGGGTAGGAGATGGCGGTTGTTGATCCCAGCTATCAGAGCAGGGCAGCGGGCACTCGATAGCAACATCCGTCACCGATGTGGATCGAGAGACTCACTTCCTATCAGAGCAGGCGACTGATTAACTCACGGCTGGCAAGACACAATCTGGACGGGCTGGCCCTAGGCTGATTGGAGTGGATCTGGATGGGCTGGCTCTGGTCAGGCTCGAGATGATCGAGTTGAGCTGGCTCACGGCTGGCTGGACACGATCTTGACAGGCTGGCTGACCGCTGACTGGGCTTTATCTGGACGGGCTGGTTAGATACGATCTGGACGGGCCGGCTTAATACGATCTGGACGCAGTAGCTCTTGGCTGGCTGGACACAATCTGGATATGTAAGTGAAAACGAAATTTGATCAAGCAGAGCAAATGTCATTCGAAAAGGAAACACAGAGGAGAGCGACGCCATGCATTATGACGTAAAAATTGTCAGGACACAGCCAGATGAAGAGATTACCATCAACGTCGACATAAGGGTAACGAAGCGCCGAAGAAGATATGTACAGCTGAGGAGGAGGCGCGGAGCATATACAATGAATAAGCGGTGAAGCAGGCTGGGCACCTGGCATGCTGAATCAACGGAATGATGTTAAGGCTCGAGAGAATCGAGTCGGGTTGGCTCTCGGCAGGCTGGACACAATCTGGACAGGCAAGTTCGACCCAATCTGGACGGGCTGGCTTGATACGATCTGGACGGAGTAGCTCTCGGCTGGCTGGACACAATCTGCATGTATAAGTGAAAACAAATTTTAGTGAAGCAGAGCGAATGTCATTGGAAAAGGAAACAAACGGGAGAGCTGCGCCATGCATTATAACTCAAACATCGTGAGGACACAGCAAGACGACAGAGGTGACCATCAACGATGACATAAGGGTTACGAAGCGAAGAAGATGATATGTACAGCGGAGAAGGAGGCCCAGAGCATACACAATGAATAAGCGGTGAAGCAGGATGGGCATCTGGCATACTGAACAAAACGAATGATGTTAAGCCTCGAGATAATCGAGTCGGGTTGGCTCTCGGCATGCTGGACACGATCTAGACAGGCTGGCTGAATGCTGGCTGGACACAATCTGGAAGGCCAGGTTGAATACAATCTGGACGGTCTGGCTTGATACAATCTGGACGGAGTAGCCCTCGGTTGGCTGGACATGATCTGGATATGGCAGTGAAAACAAAATTTAGTAAAGCAGAGCAAATGTCATTCGAAAAGGAAACAAATGGCAGAGCAGTGCCATGCATTATAACTCAAAAATCGTGAGGAAACAGCAACACCACAGAGATAACCATCCCTGTCAATATAAATGGTATGCAGGATAGAAGAACATATACATTGCATACTGAAGTTCGAATGCCCCCAAAAGCCACCGACGACATTACGAAACTCGACATCCTCGTTCCGGCCACAAACACGATGCATAGTTCGAAAGTCTTCAGGAATACTTAACCAGGATAAGCAAGTGCAGATAAGCTCATTACGTCAAACCTTTCAATGTGATCCGGAATAGGGTTTAAAAGAAAGATACACGAGCGACTATTATACTCCGCTATTGCATGTTGACAAATTTAGGCTGAAGCTAAATCAACCGAGAACGTTGATTCGGCGACAAACAGGATATACCGTTCGAAAGCCACCGCTACTGCATGTTGACAAATCTAGGCTGTAGCTAAATCCACCAAGAATGTCAATCCGGCGACAGACTTGATGTACGGATCGAAAGCCATCAAGCATACCTAACCACGATAAGCAAGTGCAGATATTCTCATAACGTCAAAATCTATCAAAGCGGACCGGATATAGAAATTATATGAATGATGGCACTAATACGGTCGCAGCGATCGTAATTGACACCATGAACTTGTGAGCCTGAAATAGCTTAAATGGAAACGTGTTTCCTCGCCAATCAGAAGGCTTCGTGATGATCTTGCATGATGAGCAACGACGTGTATATCGAATTGATGGCGTTATGGCTCTCTTAGATAATACATAATTTAACTTCTCCAACATCACTATTTCAACACCTACCCCAGACCGGGTCCAGTGTTCGAAATGGGCCCTACCATCCCAAGGGCTTTCAGGCGGGCCTTGAGGCGGCCGGGCCAGGCCGGTAATCTCAAAGCCCATGAGGCCTCGGGCTTCTTAATTAAACGCTCGGGGGCTTTGTCAAAGCCCGCAGGCCCGTATGGGCTTGCTTCAGAATGGGTGTCAGACAATGCTATTTTGAGCTGAATGGGTGTTGCGGAGCGATTATTAGTGGTGGAGGCGAATGGAGTGGTCGTATTACTATACGACCTACAGCATCTTTCATGGCAGTGGAGCTGCCAGCCTCTTCGGCATCAAATACTTCTCTCTCTCTATGGAAACAGAAGCGGGCACGGCAGAACAATGTCAGCAAAAATACTGATCAGCTCCAGGTTGAGGGTGGTTGTCTGACGTCACTCGGAGTTTAGCGCGGGATCAGTCGTCGTCACTCGGTGATGCCTCCCGTGGTGGTGCTAAACTTAGGAGTTCTAGAGTTGTCTTGTCTTATTGTCTATATACACGGAAAATGACTTCTCTTATATACTATGGTAAGTACGGTGTCATGATATCAGGCATGCCATCAGCCCGAGGCATGGACAGACGCCACCATACGCCCATCAAGAGATGGCCTCACCGTCATGATAGATGATGCCAACGACCGCACCGTCATGGCAGATGACCTCGGATAACTAGCATATTGCAATAGGCTGCTCTGTTCTGACCCATTCGGGGAATCGGCCCATCCATGGATGGCTCGTACCATCCATGCACAGGGAGGTTCTATGAATGGTACCGCCATTCATGGGCCCATGAATGGGACAACCAAAAAAGGAAAAAAAATTCAAATTAAATTTGCACCGCTAAGAGGACTATTGAGCGCTAGTAATTTATTGTTGGTAAAGTTAACTGAGTAAAATAATTATGGATGAAGTCAGGGAAGACAGCAAATCGAAGCGAAGCGAAACCATTGTGATTATATTAACCTATCTCTAGGCAACAACCTCTACTCAAGAAGTTTCTGCTGCAAATGAAACATCATATAATGCTTGGTTTGAAGCTTTAATGAGTCTATACCTACTACAGAGACTAGGATCTCAACTGAGAGAACTTTGAGGGTAAGTGAAGCGAAGCCATGATATTATGACAATTTCTAACTATCCTAATCTCAGAAAAGAAAAGACAAGGAGAAAGAGAAAGAGAAAGTGGTTGAAACCAACAGGAAGCGTGCCCTTACTGCTACAGAGAAGGAAAAAAGGGGTACAAAGAAGGTAGGTTGTGTGAAAGCGAAGTGAAGTCAAATCAAGTGAAGTGAAGTCAAATCAAGCGAAGTGAAGTCAAATCAAGCGAAGTGAAGTCAAATCAAGCGAAGTGAAGTCAAATCAAGCGAAGTGAAGTCAAATCAAGCGAAGTGAAGCTAACTCTACTCCAGCTCAGGGTTATCCATCCTCCTACTGAGTCAGGATGCGCTAAATCTAATACTCCACAGGCGAAAGGAGTCAAAAGGCAGATGAATTTGGAAGATAAAGTGGAGGAGCCGGAAGATGAAGTGGCTTTTTTGAATAGCTACATAGCTGATGCTATTCACCAAATGAATGAGCTAAGAGACCTAGTTCAAAGTCTCAAAAGAGTTTGAGAAAGTCATTTGGTAGAGTATACTGAATAGGTAGTGAGGAAGTAGTTGACAGTATACTTTGAGCAAAGCGAAGCGATTTTGATATTCATTTATATAGAAGCGAAGCGAAGCCAACTGACTTGTACAAGTGATTTATAACTGCAAAGCCAAGCTAACTAACTTACAAAAGAGATAGAAGTGAAGTGGAGACAACTGATTGTAAAAGAATGCAGAGCAGCAAAGCGAAGCCAGCTGACTTATAAGAGGTTTATTGAAGCAGAGCGACGATTAGTGACTTGTAAAAGAGATTATTGATGTGAAGCGAAGACAACTGATATGTAAAAGACACTTATAAAAGGAAAGCAAACCAAACATAACTGACATTTAAGGGATTTATAGAAGCGAAGCGAAGACAACTGCGGTCGGGAGAAAGACCAGCGCGAAAGTTGCACTGGCAGAGAGTCATTCGGCAGGGCGGCACTGTCCTCACAGGAGACTTCAACGCCCACAGTAAACGATGGGACCCAAGATGCCAAGTGCAGCGAGATGCGACTTTCTGGGAAGGCGTGATTGACGAGAACGGACGAGAGATTGGGAATGACGGCAGGCCCACGCTCCATTGGACAAGAGAGGACCAGGACGGTGAGTCGGTCATCGACCTGACGTTGGCAAATCGACCAATTGTAAGGTGGACCATAGTGGCCGATGATCACTCCACTGGATTCGATCATGAGGTACTAGAATGGGAGGTGGGAGTAGACAGGAAGGAGGAGGCGGATCATGAGAGGGTAGTAGGGTTGAATGTAGCGGCAATGCCAGAGGAGGATGCGGAAGCAGCGGAGAAGCTCTGGATGGAACTGGCGAAGGAGAGAATTCAACTAGATGCAGAGTGCACAGAGGACGAGGTGGAGCAGGAGGCCGCATGGTGTCAGGAAGCAATGAGCAGCGTTCTCGACGCCACGGCGAAGAAAATCAGGATCTGTGCCAGGTCAAAGAGGAGGTGGAACGCCGACATCAAAGGAAGAAGAAGGACGGTCGGGGGAGAGAGAAGGAGAAGACGGCACTCGGAGGAGGCTGCCCAGGCGAAGGCAGAGCTTCAGCAGTCGATCCGGCAGTCCAAGAGAAGAATGTGGGGTGATTACCTTCAGAACCTTAGGGGAGCCGAGGTGTGGAGAGCGGCGCGATACGTGAACCCTCGAGCGGGCATGACTGTGGAGGCCTTAACAGACAGAGATGGCAAGCAAGCAAACACATCATAGAAGAAGGAGGAGATGCTGAGGCATGAATCCATTCCCCCGAATGACGGCGACCCGTACTACGAACTACCTCCAGCAGGAAGTGCGCACACACGCGTCACTGAGCAAGCAGTCGAATGAGCCTTGTTTTCTCAGTCGGTCAAGAAAGCACCGGGACCAGATAAGCTGTCTTTTGGTCCTATATGGCTGCTCTGGAAGTGGGACAAACAGAGGATCCTGAGGCTGACGAGGGCGGCAATTCGCACGCGGAGACACCCAGCGCTGTGGAAGTGGGCTAGCGGCGTGGTGATACGCAAGCCTGGCAAAGACGACTATACAAAGCTGAAGGCCTACCGCTCGATATCACTGCTTAGCTGCATGGGGAAAGTGCTCGAGATAGTAGCCGCAGAGCAGCTGTCAGAGGAGGCCGAAAGAAGGGGGCTACTGAGCGACTGAGAATTCTGGAGCAGGAAAGGACGGTCAGCCATCGATGCAGGAGGCATCATGGTCGACAGAGCTCACGCAGTCTGGACAAACGGCCACATAACAGGCGTGCTTCTCATGGACATTAAGGCAGCCTTCCTGAGCGTGGCAAAAGGAAGGCAAGTCAACTAGATGAAGGTTAGGTAAATGGATGGAGACCTCGTACGATGGACGGAGAGCGTCCTATCAGAGAGAAAGGTGGAGATGATAATCGAGGGCAAAGCCATGGAAAGACACCCAGTGGAGGCAGGGTTCCTGCAGCGCTCACCTGTGTTACTGATCCTCTTTGCGATCTCCACCTCAGGACTAATCAAGTGGGTCGAAGAGTATGCATCAGAGGCCGAAGGGCTATCATTTGGAGACGACCTGGGATGGGTGGCGACCGGAAACGATGTCATCCATGTCGTCTCGATACTCGACAGATGCGCAGCAAGGAGCATCGAGTGGGCAAGCAGACGAGGGCTACAGTTCGACACTGCAAAGACGGCGGCGGCGCTGTTCCCGTGCAGACCGGGCCACAGGAAACACGTCCGGCCAAAACTGACAGCAAAGAAACGGGTCAGAACCGGGTCCATACGATTCACCGCACAGGCGACACGCTGGCTGGGCGTCTGGATGGACGTGCATCTGACGTTGAAGGAGCATCATAACCAATGCATGAAGAAAGCCAGGGCAGCAGAGGCCAGACTACGATCGCTTACCAAGACATATGGCATTGTCCCTGAGAGCGTACGGGCCGTCCAAGTGGTGTGCGTCCAAGCGGTCCCACTATATGGGAGTGAGCTCTGGTGGCACCCCAGGGAAGTAGGCAGGCGAGACGACCTCCAACTCCTGCTCAATCGACAAGCCAGGTCCATCCTGGGCGCGCTGCCCACGACCCCGCGAGGCGCACTAATGAGATCGTCAGGGCATACCCCGGTGACGGTGACCTTAGACTCCAGGCAACCGCGATTCGCACCTATACAAGAAAACGCATGCAGCAGCAAGCTAAAGGAGCTACACCGCAACCCCTCCTCCGGGGCGCTGATATGCAGAGTAGTCAGGAAAGAGCATGAGCATGGCCGGACAATGGAAGGAATGAGCTGGCCGGCCCCAGGCGAAGAACCAGCGGTCAGGACCACCATACTGGACGACACCGCTGCAGCCAAAAGTAACGCTCAGTGCTGGGCAAGGGAGAAGGAAGCCAAAATCGGAGCGGGGGTATGGATGTGGTGGACAGATGGATCGCGCTCAGACGATGGCGGATTGGGAGCCGCAGCTGGGTGTAAACATGGAAATGAACGGAGGCATCGCCGCAGCTTTCTGGCCACCTGACTTTTTGAAGTCTTCGACGCCGAACTGTGGGCGATCGGGCTTGCGCTTGATGTGGCGATTGAGACGAGAGAAACACTGCAGGTGCAGAGAGTGAAGACGGTGGCAGTCTGAAGCGACTCAAAGGCTGCAATTCGACGAGCGGCACACCTGGAGCCGGGCGCTGGGCAGCGACTGGCGTGGCAGATCAACAGAAGGGCGCGGAGTCTCCTCGACCACGGCATTGCAACAGAGATCCAGTCGGTCCCGGGACACTCCGGCATCCCCGGAAACGATGTAGCAAGACCGCAAGGCCAACTTGGCCCGAAACGCGAGTGGAAGCACAGTGATAGAGCAGCCATACACCTCGGCCTCCAACAGGGCCAGAAGAATCTCCAAGGGAAGGTCGGCAGCGAAGGCGGAGTGGGAGGCCGACAAGTGCAGCAAGCACTTCGGCTCCTGACTCAAGGGCAAGGCGGAGACCAAGAGACCTATCCCGATGACAAGCGTGAAACCTCTGGCCGCCAGGTTCTACCAACTGAAGACCGGGCATGCGCCCACTGGGGTCTACCTAATGCGGGTCGGCCACCGAGACGACGACAAATGCTGGTGGTGTGGAGGGACTGTGGCCCAGACGCGGGATCAGCTCTTCCGCCACTGCAGCAGATGGAAAGACCAGCAGAAGACTCTCTGGGAAACAGTGCGACAGACAACAGGCTGGGAAGCGGGCAGATGCCGGCAGGTGCAGATCTCTGAGCTTTTGACCATAGAGGAGTGCGACCAGGCGGTGATGGGCTTTTTGGCGGCCACTGAGGTCGGGAAATTTCCACCCAAATAAAGAAGCAGTATCGAGCGGGCTGAGAGCTTGGACACTCGGGGGCGGCGCTGGCGGCAACGGGATTATACTATTCTTTCTTTATCTCTTTCTTTCTTGTCCTTTTTGTCTTTCTCTTACCTTTCATTTGTCAGGGGGGATGAAGGGTAGTGGGGGGGGGAGCTCCGCCATCTAGCCGGCTCGCCCGGAGGCGGAGGCGATATCAATGTCCTGTCCTACTCTAATTAGTGTCAATACAGTATGATTAAACAACAACAACAGCGAAGACAACGAACTTATAAAAGAAATTTATAGCCACGAAGCGAAGAGCACTGACTTCTAAAAGAGATTTATAGAAGTGAAGCGAAGACAACTGATATATAAATAATATTTATAAAAGGAAAGCGAAGTGAAGACAACTGATATGTAAACTACATTTATAAAAGGGAAGTGAAGCGATGTAGAGACAACTGACTTATAAAAGAGTTGTGTAGAAGCGAAGCGAAGGAGTAGTATTTATATTTTTTATATTTTTTTATAGGCCAAGCTATTTAATTTGTGTAATTTCGGTTGTCCCATTCATGGAACCGCCCTACCCATGGATGGTACGGCCTATCCATGGATGGGCGGCTACCACGAATGGGTCACAACAGCTCCGAGATCTACCGGACTTCAAGCCATCATGCCATGGCGCAGGCTCCGAGCACTCCCGCGCCGAGAATATCCGCGCCGAACACTTCCGGTCCTTGGCCTGGGTATGATTCTCGACATCTGGTGATACCTTCTCATTTCTCTATATAAGTAGATCGCTTTTTCCCTTTGTTAGATCTTTAGACTGTGTACAATAGACATTCACTTTACACTGCTCTCAACACTCCACCTGTTTCAAGACTGACCAGCTGCAGATGAGGTTGAAAGGGTGTTCAGTAGTTCGAAGCTGCTTATCTCAGATTGCCGAAATCGCCTGAGGGATGATGGGATTTGTGCAGCTGAATGTATGAAGTCTTGGGAAAAAGCGGGCATTATGGAGTCAAATGAGGTCAGCAAGTTGGAGGAGATGCTTCCGGCATTGGAAAGACGGCCGGAGATGATGTAAAACAAGACTAGGAGGTCAGGATCGAGGGGTGTACTTGCTTTCATGGTTCCCACTACCCCATAGCTGATTACTTCGGAACCAGAGCCTTACCTGTCAATCCTTTCGGTCAAAGTATTCTTCTTTAGTATGTGTTTGACATCTCCAATTTATAGCATGGCCAGTAATGATACCATGGCTGTATGACATTTTCAATGTGTGGGTACCACCCGCGGATATGAATCCCGACCGATCACTCGGCCCGCTATGGCTTGCAGTTCGGCCACGCTTCTCTGCGGAAAAGCCCGCGCTAAGGGCGGCCGGCCAGGCTTGATAAAAAGCCCGCAGGCCGGGCCTACAGACGTCAGGGCCGGCCCGGCCCGGCCCGTTTCGAACACTGACCGGGTCCGTCCGGACTGGTGGAATCATTGTGTATGGAGGAACGAAGGGCATTTTGGGTGAAGCATTTCTTATTGTGAAGCAGTGTTTGCGCTTTTCGGTCATCGATTTCCTTTCTGAGCTTACTAAAAGTCAACTATGCTTTCAAATTGTACTGAGTTGATCAATGAGCTTTTCTACTCCGCTATTTGTGTCTAGATTAGATCGACTTGCACGGAAGTGGAAATATCGGCAGACATCCCGAGTTATCCCGATCAATATCGGACGAGCTGGGATTCGCTTTTACCCATTCTAGAACCCCTTTCCTGTTTGATGAATTCATCGCATAAAGGAATTGCCGTCTCCACATGTATACCTCCGATGAATGTTACAAACTCTAAACAAATTCTGTTCTCCCAAAGAAAAACATCCCACTGCTTTTCCGACCATTCACTAATACAAAATATCTCTGACGTCCTTACCATGAACTCTCTCCGTTTACACCTGCCAGGTTTAAACACTCCAACGCATCGTGTTCTTCCCGTCAATGTAGGCCGATTCTTCCGTTACATTGCTGTTTCCTCCCACTCCGACCTCGCCCAAGTCACTCTCTTCCTTATTATTTGCAACCGTGTGTTGTGCATTATGTTTGATAAGAAGCGAGGTCGAACTGCAATGGCCGGTTGTTCCTGGAATTTGTCCCGCTCCTTCTTGGTCCAAAATTATCGCCGCCTGCTCCGAACCCGCGCGTCGGGTTCTTCGTTTCAATTGGGCGAGTTGCGAAGTCAGACTGGCATGTCGCACTACCCCGTCAATTAGTGATATGAATGAGAACAAGGACTTTTAACACATACCCTGCAAAGGTCGAAGAGGGATGTCACTTGTGGATCGATAGTTGATTGGATGTTTCCCTTCTCTCGAAATTTTTACAGGCTCTTCCCACATTGCTGCTGCTGATGGTAGGCGTCCGACCGCTCGGTCTCCCAAATTTCCAGTATCATCCAGGAATTCCCTTGCGTCGCCGCTATGGAGTTGGCCGACGATTTGCCATGCCTGGTTCAAGAACTTGGGAGCGCTGGATTTGAAGTAAAGCCAAAATATTACACCGACCGATAAGAAGTGGATCCCGATAATACCCCACACAATGAATAATCCCCGCATCATTGTTGGTATATTCACCGGTTGTACGGTTTGTACGATCGAGTTACTATATGTATTGTAGTTATCCAGCTCAGCGTAGTAATAGTTTGCTGTGAATAGTGTGAAGAGAGCTTGTAGCGCCAAAGACGCTGTTTTTGTGTTGTTTAACATGGTACTAAAAATTGAACCATAAATAGGATGTGTAAATCTCATATCTACCTGACGTGTGTTATAGAACGCGTTGAATTGCATTGCTATGGGTATACGCAACACGAGGTAGACTTTTATTTTTGTGTAATTGGCCAGGTCGAATATGCCCCGTTCTTGATCGTCTTGAGTTTTCACCCCAAGCTGGTTTTGTAGCGAAGTCATATTGTAGTCTGGCCAAGGTGAGCTTGCCCTTACTACTGTGGAATATTGGGGTTCGGTGAAGTTTGAGTCTGCTTTAACCTCGATTTCCGCAGTTGCCAGATTGAATTTTAAATAGCAAAGTGTGATTGCTACTGCTATAAACTCAGATTGCACTGTCGTGACAAATTTCGTCGTCCATTCTGTTCCATTGAATTTAAAACCCTTCTCACTGTATATAAGGGACAAATTCTCCTTTGCCGATTCATGCAAATACTCTAGACTAGTCGAACCTGTCTGGCGAAGAAGTAACAGCCATTTGCCCTGTGAATCACCCGAAAACAATTTCGTACCAGGGAAGCTGCTGTCATCGCTCCCCCGAAACTGCTGCCCGTAATATGGAATTACTGGAATTATGAGTTCCGCGCCCTGAAATATATCTCCTGCGCCCATTTCCACCGTAAAGATAGGGGAGAGCCTGGTTTCATTCCTTGCGAACGAACCTTGCCTCTCCAGTTGACCTGATGCTAAAGCATCTCCCAAGATTGGCGCGCTGAAGTTTCCCGATATAGCACAGTTCGTTCCAGCACCCGCATAGTCACACTGGAGCTGATCCACGGTTGGTGATACGCAAAGTACATGCGAATCTATCATGGTCGCGTTGCCCTGATAATACAGAAGTGATGACCGCTGGGGAGCCTTCAATGGGAACAGTGATCGTACAGTTGGCCCAGTATCACTTATACCAGGCCCCGTTGAATTGTAGGAAATATGAAACGGTTTGGCAGCCTTCTCTGCGAACCGTGGAAAATTCACCGGTTTGTCTTGCAATGTACCCCAACTTGGACCAGGCACTACATCACCGTACGAATATGCGAGCGACACATTTTCTCTCCTTCCAGCAATATTCCCTGGACCCGTATCGGAGAGTAGAATTGTTGATATAAATTGCGAAACGATTGCTAAAAAGGACAGCAGCACCAATAAACTGATCCCTAGGAAGTTTCTTCCGACCCGGGTACCCCGTAATACCGGGAAAACCATAGAATAAGGAGCTGGTGCAGAATAGCGATATATGGACATTGTTGCAGCGTCCTTCATCAGTACACAATTCTTCTCGAATGCCAACGATGCCACCATCATGCAGCAGGTTCCAAGCTGTACAGCAATGCATACCCGGATGAGGGCGCTGCAGATAGCTATAACGGAAGCTGTCCAGCCTGCCAGGGCGACCTTTGACCGAAGACTTTCGGGATTGTCGTTTGAGCTCCAAAACCAGAGTGAGGACACAGCACTCGAAGCTAGAATGATGCCGAATGTGCTGCAGCCCAAGGCTATAGGCTGGTAGATGCCAAATCTTGCTTTCATTTGCTCCCAGAAGGAGGGTAGCCGCCTTACTATGCGGTGTCAGTCTATGTATAACCTGCAGGGAGTTATACTTACTTTGTGGCCATGTCCAGATCATGTTGATGCAAATCGAGTGATGGCAGTCAGCGATGAGTCGCGAGACGGATATGCTTTATCTTAAACTTCTCCTAGGTGGTGGGTCGGATCACAACGTAGAGGTAATACTATGAAAGTACTCCCAGGCTTTCGAATAGTAGAGCGTAATAGAGGCTAATATTGTCGGAAAAAACGTATTTAATGTTTCGAAGGCGCAAATTCACAAAGGACCTGTGTGAAGTTGTGATTCGATTCGTGATTTGAGTCTCGGTAGTATAGAATCGTCTAATGCCACGGTAAGACGGCGTCGAACCTAAAAACAATTTGAACTTATTGATTTTACGGGGGTGCCGTTTTCCCTTTGCGCCTAGACGACTTTTACTAATAAGTGTCGAGTTCGTTCACTGCGAGCGCATAAGGTTTGCTAACCAATTGAATTTGTTGAAATAGTGATGCTACAGAAGCTTGATTGTGTACTATCTGAGAGGGCCACAAGGCCATATATAGCCACAAGGCCATATATATATGGTCATACAAACGCGAAGGCGTACGTACTCATCTATGTATAGATTCGGCAGAATACCATCACCGAGACAGCAATCTCCCAGCCTCCCATACGAGCCATCATCTCCGGCCATACAAAGGCTGAGATCTATTTATGCAACAGAATTGCTAAACAGACACGAAATCGATATAAGGAGAATGGAGATAAACCTCGAACCTTTTCCTCCTCTTATACTCAAAAGGGGTATCCCTTCGGTTCCTTGTGCACACCCACTTGATGAGGAGTGTGGCTTATCGTCGATCCGTGCAAACCCTTCTAATAAGGAATGTGCCACGTTCAACTCCGACATTGCGTGGGATCGGCGTCTGACTGCATATGCGGTCAGCCGCCTTCCCCATTAGGTTGCCCGGTTTATCCCGAGAACCTTCCTAATTGGGTCAGTCTCCATTCTGTTTTTTTTGTTTGAATCATATTGTATTCGGCCGCTGGCAGCCAGGACAGTATCTACCTTTTTCTCCGGTACTCTCCAGTGTGACATTCAGGCGTCCCATCTTGTCTTTTAAAGCAATGTGGTACCCTCCCATTCTCCTCCTCCCCTTTTCATCGTTCTAACAACATTCTTTATCCACTCTCCTCATGCCGTGCACATCCCCTCCCACTCCCTCAATCACTCTTCTGACGTCTGTGTCTGTCAAAACCTCCAACATCACCTGTTCTGCTTCTGCTCTATCCAAGATTGCTGCAATTGGTCCTGTACCTCTTTCATAAGAATACAGTATGATTAAAACAAAAATAACAAAAGTATCAGACTAACTTTAACCCAACACTCGCTTATGGAATATCCTCCATACTGAATACCTGGCAAGACAAAGCAGTCGGGCTTTGAAACTAGCATGGCAAGAACAGAAGCGTCGGATTAAGTGAACAACCACGATAGCAATCGACAAGCGGACACCGGCAATCAAATTTTCACATCTAATTGACCCCGGGAGCAAACTCCCAGCACCTCTAGACCCCCAGAGGCGGTTGGGCACTTCGGCAACAGTGTGAATGTGTAAACGATGGGAAAGCAACGCGACGACGGAAGAACAAACCACCGACAATGGCTACCCCAGAAAGAGGTCGCCTCACCAGAATAATTACCGAAGTTGGAACGAGCGATATGAGCGACCTGGATATGGGAGAAGCAGAAGATGTAACGGGTGGCGCATCAGTGACGATGGCGACAGAAACGGCGATGACGATGACCCCCATCATGACAAACACTGCCAGCACGGCTACACTTTAGCCGATGGAGAGAAATGAGAACGGAAAGAGTAGGAGGAGCGAGACTCCGGCGGCGGCTATGAACCCCGGGGATTGGAGAAACCACATGGATAGATATGTTCAGCAACAAGCCCGCAAGCTAGAACAATTCCACCGAACTGTCACAATGATGGCAACCCTGCTGGGGACGCCGACAGCACTGCAGGAAACACAGTGCCAAAGCATGAGTACGTGGTTGGACGAGAGAGAGGACAAGTGGGAGACCCGCCACCATGACGACGGACTGTGGAGCACAGGGATCACGAAAATGGTCGCGAAAGTAACTGGCGGAATGAAAACTGGTAGCCAGAAAGAAACGTGAAAGCGAACGAGGGTCACCGACAATGTCGGTCTGGATGCCTCACAACACGCAGACCCGATAGAGACAGGTGGGCCGGAAAGCCCAACGAGAATCAACAGCCTAAACTGCAGCCCAAGCTGCAGCCCAGGCATAAATCGAAGCCGATACCAATACCAACAGCCAAAACCACAGCAACACCGACACTGACACCGGCACCAACTAGACTGTCGAAGACTGTCCCACCGCGAGATCAAAAGAAAGTGATGGTGGCCAGGACTGCTGACCCAGGCCCACCTCCAAGAACCGGCGCAAGCATGGGTGACAGAAGACTAATTGTCAGGAGAGACAAAAGCGGACCTCTCCAGAGGAAGATGGGCGAAGAGATTGCATTGGTGATCAACAGAGTCCATTTCCGCCAGCAGCCTCCAGCACACATCCGAATCATGAATGTAAGAAGAAATTCCACAGGTACAATTACTCAAGATATGCACCAGAATGCAACAGCGGAGATGGCTTCCCTATATTCATATGTTATTATCCCCATGGCAAGCAATGTCAACAAGGGGGTAATCAACATCAGAGGAAATCAGACT
>Ga0307512_10000941_pt1 | contig 42782 bp, 52 predicted proteins | sample 14_EM_MG_FD_200267 | JGI IMG/M metagenome (GOLD analysis project Ga0307512, IMG submission 200267) | Populus trichocarpa ectomycorrhiza microbial communities from riparian zone in the Pacific Northwest, United States - 14_EM | ecosystem: Host-associated > Plants > Roots > Unclassified | place... | reverse complement strand
AAGAACTTACCATCTAATGGCCTGTTTTATACTGAGCTCCAGGTTACCTCTCTGTACAGCCAGAAGCATGAGGGCAACCGCGCTACCACTGAGTGCATTGGCGGTCATTTCAATTAGACCAGTACATCGTTGTCCATGTTTTTGCATCTCTACAGGACAGATATTAATATAGCATGCGTTCATCGGTCAATGACATCAAGGTCCTCACTCTCCAAACGAATAAATGGGGGAGGTCCGTTAAGGTCGGCCAGATAATGCTGATTGAATATGTTTTCCATTTCGGCACTGAGGTCCATTTCTGGATCACGGCCTTCATCCTCTAACTTCATCTTGATATCGCGCTTGAATTGATCGTATTTTGTAAACACCGCAATTACAGGAACTTGACAATCCCACATCATGATGTCAATCTTTATCCATGGTGTCGCATTTCGATATAAATATACCATTCTTGTCCGGGCAAATTGCCTCAAAATACTTTAAATCTAGCGATGGCCGATCATTGTCCATCGGAATGCAATACCTGAAAACCAACCGTGACCTTGTGAATTCACAACTGTAGATACACAAAAGAACAAACCAGATCGCATGCAATCTATCTTTCAATCGTTTCTCCTGCGACTTGCGTTTGACAAATTCTTGTACAGTCTTCAACTCATCTTCACTGCCCGCCTCAAATCCGCGGGAGTCATGGAAAACGTAGCCATCATGGTTCGTGAAGATGAATTCGTCATTGATGCTGTGTTGGCCACGCTGCAAGCAGGAATCTCATGATTAGCCATTGCCAACAATAACAAGCCGGTCAAACCTCTATTGTGGGGTCAAGTGTAACCTGGCTAGACGATAAGAGCGAAAGCCTCATTAGGCACGATTACATACCCGATAGCGAGTTCCCCGTGGGCCAAGCCTGTAGATCTCTGGACTCTCCGTTGTATCGCAAACTCTCTGCAAAATCGCTGTCTTCCCTGCATTCGCTCTTCCGATAATAAGCACTCTGAACTTGACATTTGGGAGTCGGGGGCGATCCTGCTGTGTAGCCATAGTACCAAAGGGTTGTAGAAGGAAAGACTGGCGAAGGTGATGACCAGATGTTGGTTTCCGCTGGGACTTTATGTCATAATTACAGTGCAAACATCAGCCGACTACAGTATGAAAATGCCGCGGATCAATCCGGCCTATCAACGAACTTACAGCAATGCCTACGAGAAATGGCGTTGAGGAGCTTCGCATGAACGGTGTGGTAGGTACAAGAAATGCAGAGAGCACAATGGATACTGCAAGGATTTGGCAAGGCTTGTGATACGACGGCATGATGTTTTACAGAAGGTCCATGCCTATGACTGGGACTTGTGGACACCCGTCGCCGCGAGAAATCGCGGCACTATTGTGGCGCCCGGTGACGGCACACTGACGGCACTCGGTATCAGCAAAAGTTAAAACTATGTCACGTGTAGTTAGGTTATGTAAGGGTACACTAGTAGTAAACCCTTGCCTCGCTCGCAATACAAGATTATCGCCTATCTTCCAAGTCCGTGCCGCTACCTGGTGAACACTGTATGGTAAATGCAAGGATGTTACCTATCTATCTGGTCTTGAGCTTGCATAGCAATGCAAGGCAGCCGTGCATCCCTGCCTTGTATAAGAATCACGCGTCAGTTAGCCTGAGTTAGGTTCAAGTTTAGGTCCGTACGGACTCTAAGGGGTCGGCACTGGCAGGCAGTCCCAAATTCTGGACTGGTAGGTTTTTTCAAGCTTTGCTGCTACCCGGTGAACATTGAAATTGCAAGGATATTGCCTGTCTGGTCTTGATGAGCTTGCAAAGTGCCACCTAGCAATACAATGCAGCCACGCATCTGTCCCCACCTTGCATAGGAATCACACATCAATTAGGTGTTAGGACGGTGAGCACCATCATGATAGCCCCCCCATCAGCCTCCAGAGACTCATTACACCTGACTCTGCCACGCGCTCCACCAACGCACTACGTCTATCTATCGTCTACTGTAGGGGCACCCCATCGCGCATGGTCATGCACGTATCACGCACGCTGCATGCTGAGGATGTCTCAGCCCCACTCGACTTTTTCCCCGGCTTCCTCAAATCCTCAGTCGTCCTCCGCCAGACCCCCCTGCCCTATATCCCCCACCACTTACCCAAGCCCCTATCCTTTTCTAATGCAGGATGGCAGGCGTGATGCCCCTCTTGTGGGAGCTACAAGTTTTCCCGCGAGATCGCCCGGCGCATGCCTCACTTTCGTGGCGAGCCCAGAGCACTGCACCCCGGATTCGGGGCAGGCCGCTCCGTATCTCTCATCGAGCACGCTGGGGTCCCCGTCGCGTTTGATGTGCCGTGGATTGTATACAAGGTCGAGGACGAACGCATGCCCAAGGCGTACGTGCGCAAGATATGTGCGCGAAACCTTTCTCCTTTTTATCTCAAAAAACAATATTTTAAAACAACCCCAATTGCCCAGTGACCACAGGGATATATCAACATGTGGATGCCAGCGACGCAGGGGTCCATCCAAGGATCCCATATCTCTGAAAACGTTTATGTGTGGCCCATGTCGTAGGGTAGAGTTCGTACGACCGGTGTATGACCGCCATGCTCACGCAGTAGTTCTAGGCCAAGTTTGTTACACCTCCAATTATATTCGTACTGATTTCTCTGATAAGATAAAATGAGGGGCTAGCTACAACTATATTTAGAAAGAGTCTGTCACCGTCACTTTCCCGTGCGCCACATCCGATTTTACTCACTCTTCTCACCTTTTCAATTACATTACTAGCACGGTCATGAAGCAGTACCACTGGCAGGCAACAGTACTAGTTACAGAGTACGGTGTTGGCTTGGCTGAGCGTACAGGATTACCATCTTTTCCCGCAACAACTCCGAGGACCAGGCGTGGGAATATAAAACCTTATAAGGAGACCTTCATGGCCACATGGCATGACAATTGAGACGCCCCTTCCGTAACGCGATCACGCGATGGGGTAACAATTGCAATTGTCCTCCTATGGAGGAAAACAAAGAGGTGTTCATCTCTCATTGACTCGATAAGGGCCAACCTGCGTACCTCATCGGTGTCGGCGGCGGCGACTTATCGGAGTCTGTTGGCGAAGCGGATCGCCCTTTCGGGTTGCATCCGGTCTGGAAGCTGGAAGTCCCAAGAATATGTTCATTGTGCTCGTGTGCTATAATGTAATAGTGTGAATATCTATAGACCTAAAAAAATGCGAGGTTGGCCGCCCGATGGTGCCTTGGGGAATGGCTGAGAGTGTGATAGAAAAGTACAACGTAGGAAACTGAGGAATCAGGGTGGGGATTCAGGGAGGTTGTCGATATAGCTTGAAACAAGGTCGAAGAATGTCCACAGCAGGCCGTGAGTTGTTACGCTACGTAACGCGCTCACACCAAGGCCGCGGTATATGCGCGTGATTCCGGCGATGAGCGGCTTCGGGTTTTTGGGGTCAGGTCCTCGGTCCTCAATTTAGCTCCCACGCCATTTACGCCTTCGAGAAAAGTGCCCAAACTCACCTCTGATCAAGCGATAGAGGGTCTCCCCTGGACCCCGATACATTTCACCAGCAAGAGCACGTTGCTGGACTTTGGTTTTGACACTGACACAGGGGCGCGGATGAGATGAGCCTTGAGAGGAGGACCGACGGAAGGGATGATCTTACACGTCCATGGGGTAAATGAGGGTCCAAGAAGTCACACCAGATAAGGAGCCACAGACAAACGGCACAAGCGACGCGTGTATCGGGAGCCAGGCCGGTGTCGGTCCCTGTTCTCCCGATGGAAGCCTTCCTAACAGGTGTCGCATGCCATCGTATTCTAGAAAGTAGAGCGCTGTGCCAGCAGTGTCACGCACTGTGTGCTACGTCAGCTGCTTCTTGTGGGTCCAGCGACGATGCTCGCTCACAGAAGTGAAGGTGAAAGCCGGTATACAACCCGAAGATCCCATTCGCCTTGAAAATGTCTCGTACAGCGACAGCGGTACTTGGCGGTTTGGTCAACTTGATCCCCTTCTTCTCTGCGATCGCGTATTCCAGCTGCCGTCGAACCTGACAACATTAATCAGTAGTTGATAAAGAGATACAGCGCCGTGAACGCCTGAGCACCTTGACAAGTTCGAAGGCTAGCCGACATCTCGACAATGAGACAAGGGAATGGCAGGGGTTGCAGGGAAACTCACGTGCACTCCCAAAAGATATCAGAGAACCCGCCATCGCGCCGGCAATCCCACCAACTGCAGAACAGCCAAGCAACTTGCTATGGTCGATCAAGTGGTGATCGCGGAAAAACTCTTTCGTGCGGGTGTATATCGTGAACGACGCGGCGCCTGCCATCGATGATGGGCCACTTGTCAGAGCCAGCGACGCTAAGATGTGTGGCACGTACGGACGAAAGAGATGGTCATGAGGGGGATCCACAGCCCTCTGTAGAAACCGACGATCCCCTCCTCGCGGTAAACGAGCAGGGCGATCCGAGGGACCGAAATGGGGTTCTTCTGTGTTTGCAACCGTGACTTGAGAGAGTCCAACTGCCACGCAACAGAATTCATGAGTATAGCGTCCGCCCCCGAAAAGCTGCGGTCCAGACGCACCGGGTACCCAGCAAACGTCGAGATGTAACTCGCTGAGAGCGCACAGACGACGGCTTTATTGCCTAAATGTGTCCGAAGCCATACATCATCAGAGGCTGCATTTCGAAGGCAGTCAGGTCTGCCTTACGTCGGAGGGCATCATTGATGTAGATGGAGTTGAATAGCGTTTCCGACGGCCTGCGCGTTCAGGAGTCAGCGAACTGAACGCGTTCTTTACTACATGGATTAGATGGCGGACCTTTGTCCATCCATAGATTGAAATTATACTGGGCTGGCCGGGAGTCCAGTTTCGTGCGTTGGCACGGCGGGATAGGTGGTGGCGGATCAGAGCGAATGGCAAACAACAGGACAAGAAGACGGTGAAGGAAGAAAGCGAAGGAAATACAGGGTGCTCGTGTTAGCGTCTCGAAGCGCTTGATCCATGAGTGAGCGAACGGGAATTTCCCGGCGCCACTCGGCGCTGCCGTCCTGCCTTTTTCGCTCCGATCATCTTTTCTCTTCATGTCATTACAATTTCTTTATTTCCGGTGTATAATGTACTATACGAGTGTATACAAGTGTAAATGCGGATGCGAAGACGAACGGAGACGAATACGAAAATGTAGTAATGGCGCAAATCATACAGTACCAGTCGTAAAAGAGCGTGAATTGAAATAATGATATGCGTCAAAACTGTTCATGGCGATGGCCGGGTAAACGAGAGACATGAGGCGTCGATCGATGATCTACCGCCGAGCGAAACGAAGATAGCGTGAAGCAACTGCAAAGGCTGGTTAGCGTTGTGATAGGTTAGAAGTAAGTGTGACCTACTCATAGTAGCGACGAAGTTGAACACTATAGGAGAGTATACTCAGCTGATGTAGGTACAAGGAACACTACCACGCCGGAGGAACGCACCGAAGAAACAGAAGTAGATTCCCACATCCCGCCAGCGTTGCGAGAATCGGATATTGAGTGGGAGGAAGAATTCGTCCCCAACCTTCAGTGAGGTCAGTCGAGAACCACAAGGTCCCTTGCCCACGTCACTCACCTTGTACTGGCAGTACCTACATCCCGCGGAATCATCCGGGTTATCAAGGTACCCTCCCGCAGCATTCACAAAATCGCTTGCCCAAGCCGCGCACGTCTGGCCAGACGGCGGGTTGAACACCGCAAACTCTTCCGCTTTACATGTTATCTTGAGCCCACTAGAGAACAGTTGGGTCAAAATGAACCAGGAGTTACGGAACTGCACATCTACGCACGTGAGCTCTGTCGACAACATCGCAGCCAACATTCGAGTGAAGGGGTCCAGCTGGTACAACCAGGATCTCCAGAACTTGCCGAGCACCGGGTAAGGGATGGTTACTCCGCATATGTTAGTAAGAATGATTTGGATTGGCGCTGTGAAGAGGGCAGCGATCTGGATACTTGGCGTAACGGATGCGATTAGCTGACCGAGGGTTACGGCGTAGAATTCCGTGATCAGGATAACAAGGAACTGGAATCCAGTGCCACTCGTGCCAGTAGATCCTTGACCGAAATGCATCGGAAATACCTAACAAACGCGTTACTTGTGGCGGGCATCGAGAGATAGTAAAGAACTGACCATCAATGCCCAGTATATAACCGCACAGAGGATGGAATACGGCATCTCTCCAAGAAGTTGGCCTATAGCGAAGACGTATGGGGAGTAGATTCTACTTGAGGCCTCTCGAATGAAAATGAGGCGATTCATGATGAAAACCGGCTCGAGCTGGGGTATGATAAGACCGGGTAGAACGACGACAAAAAAGCTGAAACAGGTCAGAAAAATTGGAAGGAGGATCGGGTGGATACCTACATCGCAAAAACGCGATATTGAAGGTCTCGCGAGCTATGCCCTAATTGAAGAAAGGGTAACGCCACCAAGAGGGACACGATTAGATGTGCGATAAGGCGTGTGAAGATGTAAGCTGGCGATCTCCACAACGAAAGTGCGTTTCGTTGCACGACTACTCGCAGCTGGTACCAGATTGGTGTCGCGTCTGGATCACAGTTCAGCAAAAAAGACTGGCGACCCGTTTGACAACTTACACATTGCTTTCTTTGTAGTTGAGATTGAAGACCGACTCTGGGCCAACGCGTCCCGCTTGATCTCCTCAATCTCCGCCTTCGTGCGAGTAAATTCTGGAGAGTCAAGCCAGACGTCCTTCCAATCACGATCTCCAATCCTGGGTGAAATACCTGCCCCAATAGCTTCAAGCATATACTCCGCAGGATTAACGTTTGGTGGGCATGGTGCTCCGTAGCGCGCGAAATATTCTCGCATGGCCTGTGAGTCCTCCCCGATGTCACCAAAGTACATCGTGTTTCCGCCCTTTCCGAGAAGTAACAGCCGATCGAAGCTCTCGAAAAGTAATGACGAAGGTTGGTGGATCGTGCACAGTATGGCCTGTCCACTGTCTGCTAACTTGCGCAGAAAACGGACGAGGTTCCATGCACTCTGCGCATCCAGACCAGAAGTAGGCTCATCGAGGAAGAGAAGGAGTTCCGGTTTGCTTGCAAGCTCCACACCGATGGTAAGTCGCTTGCGCGCCTCCACGCCAAGGCTCCAAACCATAGCTTCCGAGAGATTCTGTAGCTCAAGAAGTTCTATCACTTCTTCGACGTAGACATCCTTTTCTTCCTTTGAAACGTGGAAGGGTTGACGGAGATAAGCCGAGAAGCGCATAGCTTCGCGAACAGTCGTATTCCCTTCGTGAACATCCATTTGTTCGGCTGTGCACGACATTAATGTTTGCGCGGTGACAACCATCGAAATTACTGACCATATCCAGTTCCCCGAGCAAAATCGGCATCGAGCGCTCTGCCGTCAATAAGAATATCTCCAGACACCACGCCGATGTTTTTCCTTTGGGCAAGAACATCGAGACAAGTCGTTTTGCCAGCGCCAGACGCCCCCATTAGTGCGGTGAGAGTTCCTGGCTTCACGTATCCGTACACGTTATTCAAGAGCTGTAAGGGACCACCTGTGACGGGAACATGGTAATTCACTCTTTCCCATGTGAATGCTTTTCGGTCCTTGAATGCACTCCTGTGGGGTCACACGTCAGTATCGAACAACCCAACTATTCTCAAACGTACGGTTCCCTCGTCGTCCTCACGCCTTCCATGGCACGAATTTTCTCCTGCCGTTCCTCTTCTGCCTTTTGAGCCTTACGCGCCTTCAACTCCGCGTTTAGCTTCTTCGTCTCAGGTGTATCTTTCGCAAAGAAGCTAACACCACCGCCACCGATAAATTGCTGCTCAGACGGACATAGTTAGTGACATCTAGAAGAGAACCCGAGCGACATCGTGACTTACTGGGAAAGCCTCAATGACAACCGTTTGCGCAAACCAAAACAAGAGAAGGAACGCAAAAAGGACAACGAAGTTGCGACGCCAAAGGTCATCAGTATTAAGGTCATAGCCAGCCTTAATATAGACTTTTCCAGGGACCACGCTACTCCCAGGTTGTGCGCCGAATAGTGTGCATACCTGGTTCGGCCCTAGTCCGACGCTGCACATTGCGTAAGAACTCGGTGAATTCACGTTACAAGATAACACCATACGGATATTTGGTGACATTGCCAGTGTTGCGTGGGATGATATAAGCGCCATCGCAAGTAAGCTGTAGGAAAAAGTCAGAAGGATGAAGCCTACGGGGAGGACTTTTTTTGGGGGGGGATACGTACGGTGAGGTGCCGAAACTCGTTTTCCATAAGCGCTGACCATGCATAACTCACTGGATTGATGTAAAACTGGTGGGACAGGATGAGAAGCCATGGACGTTGAGTAGGCAGCAGACTTACGATCCAAAATAACCAGCGCTTCATCTGGTTCACCGGGATCATGTATCCAGCATACAACACGAGGTTAGGAAAGACGAACACGGCCACCCTAAACGCTGTGTGGTAGTTGCTGAACAATAACCCGATCGTACGGAAGAACCCCTGCATTGTCAGGAAAGCCGTGTAATTGATGAGGTGGAACGAAAAAAATCCGCCCGGTGTCCGATAAAGGTGGGTCATGAAATAGATTATGATGTCGTAGATAAGAATTCGCGTGGCCGAGAAAGGCATGTCCGCTAGTGCATTGGCAATCTGGTAGGCGGCCGGACGATAGAAGCCATAGCCTGTTTGCTTTTTGATGATTGGACGGCCGAGCATTTGCGCGGGCATCTGACAAAAACATCAGCTTTGTGCGAGTGTGCGCATATTTGGCGAACGACAGACCTCGGCAAAGGAGTCCATTGATGAGACGAGTAGCGCTACGAATAGCACGCTACCGCGAGTAAAAGCACCGGCTGATGTAGGGGGCAAGTTGTAATAACAACCGCCAATGAAGAAAGCGAGTGCCTAAGGCGGATATTTCACGAGGGAAGTTCTGGGAGGATTCAGAATTACATACAGTCATGATACCAAAGCTGGTGTATATCTGAAATTCATCTTGCAACCGCCTTTGGAATTGCCTGCGGGTCAGAGCGATAACTTGGTCCTTGAGGCCAAGGGTGTAAGGGCCTTTTAACGAGACACCCTTCTTCTTGTCCTCAGCAACCGCTGCGCGGAATGCTTCCTGATCTGCCCTTTCGGTTTCCATACGCGACTTGTGTCGCGCAAGCTGGCCAGATATGCCACGAGCAAGGTCCGAAGATAGGAAAGCAGCCTCGAGAGCCTCTGGGGTACTAGGAACCTGGTCTACTGATTTGCCTGGTGCAAATTGGCGCTCATTTGGGTCGGTACACCCAGTGAGGTAGTCGGCTGTGCTCTGGCGAGGGAGTGATCGATAACCGAGCTGTTCGAAGTAGGCCCGGGCCTGGTCTGGAGGTCCAAAGTATACAGTGCGTCCTTGGTCTAACACCATGACTCTGTCAAATAGCTCGTAGATACCCTCACCAGCCTGGTACCTATAAATCATCGTCAGCTCGTGAGAGAACTGGGCGGGTGCACCTCTCACAGAGTAGCAAATGTCGTCTGGCCCAGGACGTCGGTCATAATTCTGAGAGAGCGCACAAAGTCCAACGCGGTAGAGGCGTCCAGCCCACGTGAGGAGTTGTCCCAACATTGTACACGAGCTCGAGTCGTCATCATCTCTGCGATGCTAACCCGCTTTCGTTCGCCACCAGAGACGCCGCGAACGAAGCTGTCGCCGACTAGAGTGTTTTCCGTATGTACAATGTTCAACATCTTGAGTAGCATGCCCTTGACTGCGGCATTGAACTCTGAGCGGGAGATTCCCGGTAAGCGCCCCTTGGGGCCCGGAGTCTTGGTGGAGAGCGCGAAGTTGAGCGTCTGGCCGACGGTAAGAGTGGGAATGTGTATGTCATCTAAGATTAAAAGGGCGTTGGTGGCGTTGGCAGTGGTATGACGGCTACCACGCTTATAACGCACCTTCTGCATTATAAACAAGTTCACCCTTATAAGTCTTGGCCATTTCTTTTGGGTCAATCCCGGCATATCGGACGTCACCACCAACATGGTAAAAGCCCTGCCTTTCGTTAGCAATTGCCTTCAAAAATGTTGTGCAACCGGATCCGGGCGTTCCGAGAATGAGGCACATCTGGCCAGGCTCCAAAACGCCGGAGCACCTTCATGGAAGTTTAAACACGCGTTTCGGGGATTGAACGCATAAATGTGACGCACTTGTGAAGAATGGTTGTCGTTGCGGCGATCTTGGCCCGAGATGGAAGGCATGAGGAGATGAGACTACGCAGCCTCAAGAAAGGCGAGAACCAGAACTGCCACGCTTCATCTGAGGAGAACGGGATCAACCGCGTGAATCTTTAATTTAGTCCTCATGTATCACGGCCAGCTGAAGGACTGACTGACCTCCAAAGGTTGGCACATAAAGCTATTTTTACGATGCGACGAATCAGTGACCGTGATGGTTCGTCGATACGTTCCAACTCACCTTGAAATTGGTTCCACCGAGGACGTCGACATGGAAATCTTCCCAAATGACGCCAACGTGCTTGTGTTTGATGCCGGCCCTTTCGTTCGCATCGTTGGACGACGTGAGATACTCTCGAAGGTCGAACGGCTGTTCAGAGTTTGACACTCCCTTCTCGAGATCCTTCGCTGTTCTACTGTCAATCGAGGTGCGAACGCGGGAACCGGCGGCACCGTGGTCTTGTTCGTTGACGAAGGTGCCTTGACTTAACTGACGGGAGAGTTTGTGGAAAGCGTTCTCCGCCTGTTCGATGTTTACGCTGCTAGCAGCGGCCGAAGTCGACGAGGTGAGGTGGTGAACACCACTCATGGAGAAGGGGAGAACAAAGTGTGGGAACTGCAACTACATGTATGCGGAGGGGAGCGGAACGTTATATATGAAGGTAAAGGCAATTGTACGAAAGACAATTGCTAGTCTGAGCCTTGAAAGGTTTGAGGCCCGGATGCCACTTAGCCTAATTGAAAATTCCCCGATTTCATCTCGAGTCATAGTTACTCACCCCTGGCCGGCCCCAGTGCCACTGCCCCACTTTCCCTCGCTCCCAGGGACATGTCGGCTTGTTCCCTCCCATTATGGCCTTATTGCCGACACGACTTGTGGGTGTACCCATCACGCCCTTTGGCAACGTTTTCATAACTCCGTTGCGCCGCGTTGAATCAACGCACCGCTGACTTCTGAGACGATGCCTAACGCCGATCGGCTGATTACTAAGCGCTGTGCTTAAGGCCGACGGATCTTGATCGGACCGGATAAAGGTGTTTAGGATGTTTCGGCTTACCAAAGCATAAGAAGATATGACGAGATAGACGTGGGTTGCTCAATGAAGTTCTTGTCATCGCAAGGAAAGGAATTCCTTCAGAAGCAGTGTTTTTTTGCGAAGGTCTTAGCTGTCAATCGATGATCGATGATCACTCTTCTACCTCAAATATTCCAAAAAACCTGACATTTGAAAGGATCCCAAACGTTGTGCAAAGGTCCCAAAACCACAAATCGAACACGAAAGAATCCACCAAAGCCATAACGACTCATGAGTCAACCGTTTCTGGTAAACAGATATCCACTACGCTCCGTCCATGGTGCCACTGGCACCTCCAATCAGAAACCGCCCACCCGTTTTTTCAAGTTGCCGGATGCCGCCTTCTTTCTTACTGGAGGCAGTCGGCCGCCAAAGGGTCCAGGTACGACCTGTGTGCTCACCAAGGGCGCAAATGAGTCAGACTTGGTGTCCAGTCCCACGCCGTCAGGGTCATCCAAAGATCCGGCCCTACGCCTTGTCACCGGCTGCGAGCTGGATATGATGGTAGGTGGAGCTGGCCGAGAACGGGCAACGACTGGTGGTGCTGCCGCTGCCGCTGCCGTCGTAATCGATTGGGATTGTGTGGCCTGTGTTCGTATCGGGGTACGGTGGATGAAGGTGGTTGCCCCTGGCTGTTGGTCATCGTAAGGGTCACGATAAGTGTACTGATGGGGATCTGTGCCAGCGGTCCACTCCGATAAGAGCAGGCGAACGCCCGCGGGCAGTGCTAGGCTTGTTGACTCCGTAGCTGGAGAGTTATGGGTCATCGCAGGGCTTAGGTAGCCGAAATGAATCGAGGGTAGCGTCATATCTGATAGGGTCATGGCTTCAGCAGCCTGGGACATCGTGTCGAATCTCTCATCCTCCGTCACCTCACTCTCTGCCTTCGCGTTCGCGAAGGGTTGCGCGGAATACACGTCCGTCGAAAGCGCCAAGTCAACTGCTAGTTGTTCGCGGGATTCTGATTCCCTCCGCAGAGACGATCCAGAGCGGTAATCGTCCAGAATCAGGTCATAGCGGTGGAGTCGCTCCACGATTGTCTGCACGTCCTCGGCAATATCCGGCACAAATTGTTGGAGGATTGGCCCAAGGTTGACATGCCACGCTGCTCCCTTGATCAATATTTCCCGTGGAACTCGCCCTTGCGCGAGGGCACGGAAGCCTCGCCTCGAGCTCAAGACACTTTGCATCAAAAAATCAGCCCGTGATGCATGTGTTGGTTCTTCGCCGGAACGAAAGGCGACATCGAACCTAGAAAGGCATCATTAGGAATGCAAATGACGAAGGGCACGTGTCACTTCGTGCTTACGTAGTCAACATGTGTTCATGAGCGGTATTAGCTCCCTGCCAAAATAATGGCATCACATCCAGTGTTTGATAGACAGCACTAGCGTTATCTGCGGGATGGACCGCCTCTGTGCTGTCAAGCGGATAAAAGAGTCCTGAAAGGAGGTGAGATCTTTGAGCGATGCGAGAGCATAAGCCGTGAGGCGAGAAATGATATACGTTGGTAGACCTGGCGAAAGTCGACTTCTTGCATAGAACGGGCCCCCAATTTGCCAACGTCCGGCTGTTGTGTGTTGGAAGCAGTCGCCAATCGGTGGACTGCGGAGGGCCATGATACATCAATTTTGACCGGTGATGGCGTTTCACCTTCGTTTTCGCAAACGGTGAGCGCAGCCTGGTATAGCGCACCGCGGCTGGTCAATTGAATCAAAGAAGCAGTCGAAGCATCTCCAGACCCCGGGTGGGGATGCGTTACGTAGAATCCGGCATGAGGACCATGTGGAAAGCGACCTGACAAACTGTACGGCAAAGCGTGACTTTGCAGCAAGCTATCTTTATCTCTGGATACGGCATAGACGCTGAGAAGGCTGTTCTTCCGCGATGATAGAACTGTGAATGTTGCTTCGGAGACATCAGCGGAAAAAAATAATGTCCGTCGCCGAAAATTTGCGGCGCGTACCACCTCCGATGCCAACGGCATCACTTGACAGGGTCCTGTCGCGCTCACGTTCGTGTTTCCAAGCCAAGACCGGCTTAATGCGGAAACGGGGATCGACCCAAACTAAATCCTTTGTAGTTACAACCCGTGACAGGCTGTCGTTAGGATGACATTTGATAGATGTGAGTAAGTCGGGCCCGCCCATCACAGAGTACACTTCTACGCCACGAGTTGCTGCCTGATTTTATGAAGGTCAGCGTTTACGCACGAACAAAAGGAATGTACCCTGAAGTCAACGAGCTGAACGGATTTGGATGACATTAGAAAACAGGTCTCCTTATGCTCGTCCAAGGCAATTCTCCAAAAACCATCATGAAAATCATCAGGGTCAGAGAAACCTCCAAAAACTTTCACGCTGTTTTGCTCTAAGAAACCTGGTCTCTGCAGAGACTAAAATGCTCACGGATTGTTACTGCCGGTTAAGGTATGTCTGAATACATGCCCTTGGTCGTTGACGAGTGTTGCGTATTCCATCGAACTGTGTATCTGGACATCGACTGCCACATGCCCGTCTAGGCTTGAGCTGTTGATTGAACCAATTTCCTTCGTCTCTACGAAAGTTGACGTCTTTCTCTGCTTGGATGTTGGTAACAGCGATGATAAGTATGTCGATGAGAATGTCCGGACTCCCACCACGGTTTCTGCTCTGCGTGACCAACCCTTTCAGCCAAAAAACTAGGAAATTGTTACCTTTGCCGAGATCGCTTGAGACAGGAGAAGAAAAGATTTGACAAATTGGGGTTTCAAACGTTTTTACCGGATAATGAGAGGGTTCGGTGATGATATTCCCCTCCGCAGTAAAGTCGATGCTCGAAAAATCTGAGATAACGTTGGTCCTGCGTCTCGCTGGATGCGATGTACTCTCACTTAAATCACAACCAGTCTCGCCCATAGGAAAGGCTATAAAACCCCTTGGTTGTTTCGAGCCGTCGGAAACGTGGAAGGAAGTCACAATGTCCCCAACGAGAGGATCGAATACACGTAAAGAGTCTTCCAGCCGCGCCTCCACGCTGATTTGCTCACGTATAAGTTCCGCGGGGATGTCCACATCCGGATAGTACGTGCGAAGGAAATGCGCCTAGCATAATGTGCGATGAGTTGCAGAAGGGCATGGTATCAAGCGCACGTACCCCTTGTTCGGCGCGCTGCAACAACGAGGTTGTTCGAGGGCGTAGGTGCGGAGACTGTGTGGCTGGAAAGGCCAAGGCGACCTCCTTGTTACAGACTAGCTTCCGGCCTACACGAGTTGGGGTCAGGAGGGTGTCAGACGAACGAACGTTGTCAGTCGTACTGGATGCTCGACCCTGGGCTGTTACCCACTCCAGGCGGTTGCCATCTTCGCGCAGGGTGGCGGACGTCAGGGATCCGCCTTCCAGGAGAGGGTAGGGCAAAATGGTAGCCTTGGCCTTCCCTTTACGATTCTTCTCTCCCTGCGTCGAGTTGCATACGATAGTTGGTGGCCAAGTATCCATTCCATAACATCCGACTGTTCGACTGAACGGGACGAAGAAATTATAAACTTCAAGGTCCGATTTGTGCCTGTCGCGGCTGTTGGGCCAAACACGCTCCTGACCAAAACAGGCTATTTGCTCATCCCATGTTTCGCCTCTGGGCACCTGCTCGTCGTTCTCCTCTTTGCGCTCGTAGGACAATTCACCAGAGCGCGGTGAAAAATGCAGAGGCAGCAGAATCGTCTACCTCTGCCGTCGCGAAATGGACGCCAAATTCCGTACGAACAGGCGTCATAGCGCGAAAACGTGGCATGACCGCAATGTGGGACCAGCACGGCGCACGCTTCCCGGTCACGGTTCTCCAAGTGCGTAATCCCACTTTTCTCGCTCCGGTAGCTGTTCTCATATATGGCAGCTCGAAAATTGTCAAGTGACTGCTAATGTTACCACCACCCGAAAGGACAAGTCGGAGTATCACGCTGTGCAAGTTGCCGCCTCGGACAGGCCCGCCAAGACGACGACGAGACAAATGCTGGGCCATTTCAAGAAGGCTGGTGTACCTCCAAAACGCTTGGTGAGAGAGTTCCCCGTCACAGCAGATGCGCATGTACCAGTCGGTGTGTTCCTCTGCTCGACAAACGCGAGTTTGCGTGTGCTTACTGGAGTAGGGACTACTCTGTCTGCTGCCCATTTCGTGCCGGGCCAATTTGTCGACGTAGTCGCAAACTCGTGAGTACATTTTTTACAACGCCGTCCTTATTGGGATAAACGTATGCTTCACAGTATTGGCAAAGGCTTTCAGGGAGTCATGAAGCGATGGAACTTTAAAGGACTACGAGCCAGCCACGGTGTTTCTGTCTCACACCGCTCTGCAGGGGCGACCGGAGCACATCAGGTACTTTTCGGGTCGACCCAATAGCCTAACGTTATACTCAATTTTGCAATTCACAGGATCCCGGACGTATATGGCCTGGGAAGAAGATGGCCGGGCGAATGGGTGGCAAGCGCGTCACGACGCAAAACTTGCACGTCGTTCGCATTGACAACGCGCTCAATCTCGTCTTTGTCCGTGGCTGTGTTCCAGGATACGATGATACCCACGTGCTTATCCGCGACGCCAAAAAGAAGCTGGTCGCTCTTGGCCAGCATAGCCAAGCAAAAGGCCTGTATGAGAAGGTTTTGCCGAAAGGTGTTTTAGACTTGCCCTTCCCCGCCGGGACCGGGGAGCTTGCTGAGACACTGCCACCCATCGTTGTCGCACCCTCTCAGCGGACGACAAGCCCGTTTGTGCCTAGAGATTAGACCGTTTGATATAAAACTGCATTTAATGGGACGTCTAACTGTCTGTTTCATGAATCACAGATATGATACTGGTATCCATGGTTGCGCCCTGTGTGAGGCATGATGGCTGTGCAGCGCGCGCGCAGCGAATACGAACGCACGGATGAATCGATCCCTTTGCTTGTGATGATTTCTCACGGCTAGCGAACCGCCAAGGCCAATATTCAGGTCACGTGGTGAAGTACAAGGTGCGACTGTACATCCATCAACGACATCAGCCATCTTGGCAGTTACTAGTCTATATGTTGCATTGACTTGCTGATTGACGACAGGGCGCACTTCCAGCGCCGCCTTCTTACGAGTTGCATCATTCCTCAAATTAGTGACATACTCTGTGCACAGAATGGCGCTCACAGAGCTGGGCACAGTATTTAGTCACGACCCTCTGCCTGCCGTTCTCCCTCAGCTGTCAGGAGCCTGGTTGCTCCCCTCGAACTTGGTCGTCTCATTTCCTCTGTTTTCTCTTCTTCCATTTCCCTAAACTATTGTTTTTTTGTTCTTCATAATGCTTTCTTACGGAGTTGTTTCGTTGCTCGCGCTTGCGACTGTTTCTTCGGCTAGTCCGATCAGTCCTGCAAAGCGTGGTTCCTCGTAAGTTGCAGGGCGTCACTCCAATTTTGGATGGCTAAAATATGACCACCGTCTTTCAGGCTCATCCCTACGCCACCACCGGCATGTCTGGCGTTGCTTTCGAACCCGACTGGGGTCTCCGGCGCAAGCAACTCGAACCTCACAGATCCTTCGCCTACTTCAAATATCACCGATAGTGCCGGCACCAACACTAGCACTACGTGCTTTGTCGCACCCAGCGCCCTTCCGAGTCTTATGGCCGGTATGAATGTCACGGATTTTTCCAACTTGACGTCGATATTCAATTGCACGGCCTTAACCAACCCGACGGCTCTGTCAAACTCCACCGATACACCCCCTTCCGACACGACGCCGCCGGACGACGGCTCGGGTGACGATTCGGGTGATGACCCAGGCGATGATTCGGGCGATGATTCAGGCGACGGCTCGGGCGATGATTCGGGCGACGATACACCTCCAGATACGACCAGTTCTCTACCTCCAGATACCTCCACAAGCACAGACAGCTCAGCCCAACCGACAGACACGAGCTCCTCAGATCCGCCCGCTAGCACCTCTCCGCCTCCCGCTTCACCTTCAGGGGATGGGGACTCGGGCTCTTCTGGGATATTTGACCCTGCCACAGGCCAGTTTTCACCCGACACCTCAGACCCGGAAGGGCGGCGCAGGAAGCGTTCCTTCCTCTGGTCGTGGACGCCCACATGGCTCCATCGACGCATCGTGCAGCCCGACCTTCCCGCCGTCGCGCAGCAATGGCAGGATCTCTGTGTACGTTGTCTTTCCCTTCCTAAAACCGGCCCGAATCATCCGACCTGGCGCTAATTTTTACGACTTGATTACGTATCGTATTGGGTGATGTAGCTTGTCAGTGGCGGCGACATCTTCACGGACCAGCCATGCGTCAACCTAGCTGGCGTCGACGGCATCGACGCGCTCCTTTCGACGGGCGGCGTCTGCGACCAGCAAGACAACGCGGACAAGATGATCGACTTTGCCAAGTCGCCCGGCGTGACGAACCAGGCTGACCTCATCGCCGCGGCGATAGCGTACCGCCAGCACGCACGTAACGCCGACGACATGGGCGAAGGCATCATTCCGTCAACACCGTACTGCACCAAATCTCCGCGGAACCAGGAGCTTGTGGGTATCGTCAACGCACAGCTTCCTGGCGTCGACCCGGGCCTCTTCGGCGGTCCCAACTCACCGGTCGTCACGTTTGGAGAAGGTATGGTTGTACCGTTGTTCGCGATGGAGTTAGGCTGATGTTGGGCTTCTTAGATGGCACTTGCCCGACTGGCCAAACACCAGACATTTCGACTTGTTCTTGCGCATGAAGCGGAAGCGTGTATGAAGGTTTCATCAGCTGCGCTTCGCGCAAGGATGCAACGTAGCTCCATCAATGTAGTATCGTGATTCGATAGAATTAATATGCCTCGTGCTCGGTGGTAATACAGGATGAAACGTCTTATATGCTCCTACGGGTATCATATACATCTTCCACTATAAGGCATACAATTATGAGGCTAAGACAAGGAAAACCCGACTAGGATGAAAGGACTCGATTGAGAATAGTAATGGAAATCTAAGCAGGTGGCGAACGATTGGACGGCACAATCGCTGGGGTTGATCGGCCCTGAGATGAAGTGCTCAAGGTACTTGTCCGATACTGGAAAATGTGATGCAATCTAGACAGTTTTTCCTGTTTCTCCTGATCAGAACCGTTCGGACCACTTGCGCTGTTTGGTGATAGAGGGGCATCGTCACGCTGGAAAGTCGCTGCCATGGGTGAAGTCGGTATTGACTTGGATTCCAATTCTACGCGCTGGCGTAAGACAGACTTTGAAGCATGTGAGAAAGTACACTCACTCAAAAGTGTATCTGCAACAGCGACCTCCCTCTCTTCGTCCTCCGCGGCTCTGCTGGCCAAGGCGCGGGAGATGTACTTGCGGAACGCAGGACCTGTAGATTCGAGCATCTTGTCCACTTTTGACTTCTTGTGTGGGTATGCTTTCAGGAATTGATGAAGTTCTGTGATTCCCTCCTTGTGCATGGCGCCTGTCGTCTCACTCGAGATATGACCGATGATCTTGAGCAACTGAGCGTCAGGGTCCGGCTCCTCGATGGGTGGTGATACAAGCCCGTTGATGGACGATACACTTCGACTAGTGTGGTGACTCGGAGATGACCGTCGTACATCCCCAGATGCTCCGTCGGAGACTGTCTCTGGTGGTGATGCTGGTCGACTAGGTCCTGGTGTCGATGCCGGAGGAGGGACAGCCGCCTTGCCGGGCCGTGCAGGCCCATCCTCGCTAGCAACACGTGACCCTGAGTTGAGGATTCTGTACACATACGGGTAGACGATGGTGGCGGACGGGTCATCGAATGAGCCGGACAATATATCATAAACATCATCACCATGGTGGGCTGATCAAATAAGAATGAACGTCACGCGTGAATGCCACTGTCAGACTCACCAACGACGTGTTGAATGATAACCTTCACAGTCCTGAGCGGCATATCACCACAAGGTACGCGGTTTGTAGCACGAGCGCGCCACTCATTTGGAGGCACAGTTTGCAGGAAATGCTCAATCGCAGGGAACAGCTCCACCGGATCGAGTTTCAGATCTGCCAGGTCTTGCGGAATATTTCGGGCCAGTTTCCAGATGCACTTCAGAACGAGTTCTGCGACCTTAGCTTCCTGGGAGTCAGTGCGCGTGCCATTCGATGGGAACGGCCGGACTATTTGAAGGAGAAGACCGAATAAGGCACTAGATGATGGTTAGGTCATACGCAAACACGATGTGGCCGGAGATAACACACCGGAAAACCGTGATCCTACGCCCAGTGGAGAACAACCGCAGCATGATCATGTTGATAAATCTCGACAAGTTTTTGACTTCCTTGTCTGGACTGTCGTCAGTCTGCAGCAGACGTAGAGCCAACTCTTCGAAGAGAGCGGTGAGAATGTCAACCGTCAACGATTCTGCGAGAAGCGGATTGTCGCAGAACGCATTTAGTGTTTGGATCAAGTGTTTGGCGAGTCGAACGTTATCTTCTGCTGTATCGAATGCGTGAGCCATCTGAAGGGTGACAGTTTCAAGAAGACCCTCTGTGTGTTCCGCAAGGTCCCGATACTGCGGAGATAATGGCCCAGCATCTGGACCAAGCTGGAGGATCTTTTGAACCTTCTTGAGAGCATCGACACTGCGATCTGAATCGCTACTCAAGATACTGGAGATCGTAAGGGTAATGCCACTCGCGGAATCCGGTGGGACCTCTGGATCCCCAGGAGTCTCCGCACTTCTCCAAGACTCGACGTTGGAGCTCTGTCCGTTTGCATGCTTCGTTCCGTTTGAATTTGAATGGGTACTAGAAGGATCGGTTGAGGGTACGAGAGTGGAGCGTACCGTTCCAGCTCGGCTTCTTGGAGCAGCGAGGCGAGAGGGCAAGAAACTTTTGCGGGAGGTTGGTGATGTGGGACCCGGGATGTTTGACGTCGGTTTGCCGATCTGAGATGGGGCTGGGGACATTGATCTTGCGGATGCGGCGGAGGGCTGGGCCATCCGAGAACCTCCAGTAGGTGGGCTCCCTGACCGCGGGATGGCCCCTGGGCGAGGGAGAGCTGAAGATGGAGAGCCTGGCCTTGCAATTCCACCCGTCAAGCGCGAGATTTGAGACGGTTGTGGCGGTGCAAGAGTCTCCTTCCCAAATTCGCGCTTATCTGGTGTGCTTGGACCCGCTACGCGCCGCAGTCTCTCTTCGAGTTGAGTCTTGTCCTTGGGGGTAAGAGGCCCGACAAGAGACCAAACTTTCTCGCCCTCAAGCAAGTAGATTTCACTGACAAACTGGGATGAATAGGAGTTAGACGTCAGAATTAGAGGAGACAAACCTCAACGTTGTGAGGGCAGATTTTCGAACGCCAGGATCCTTGTCCGAGATCATAGAGGCGATCACAGGGCAGTCCTTGGCTGGGTGGCATGCTCCCATTCCTGACCGCTTCAAAATTCCTCCTAATTCGTCCAAGGTCAGTTGACGCGTCTTGGCAACCTTCGACTTCGAGCCGTGATCAAGCGCAAGCTGGAAAACTCTGCTATATGCATACACCTTTGGGAGTGTTTGAAAGATCTGCTGTACGCGCACTCGAACAGGCTCGCGAGCGTCGCCAAACTATTGTCGATGAATAAGCTGCCTCAAGACTCCAACGTTCAAAGCATTTCCTCACCTTGTGAACCAACGTGGGAATAAAGCACAACGCCTCGGGCTCTGTCAGCTGGTACTCCACGCCCCTCATAAATGTGAGCACCGCGTCTACTACGTCCAGACATTTGGCCACCAAGTTTGATTGAGGTTCATGAGCCTTGATCGAAATATATTTGAGCGCAAGGTCGGAGTTAGCCAACCCAATGGCTCTTGCTTCGTCCTCGGTCAGTCCAAGACTCTCGGTGCCAGAGTGCAAGTCTGTGTAGAAGTCACCAAGCATTGTTAGTCCATTGACATGGTCATTGACCGCATTGTGATCATGGCTAAAGAGATTGGCGATTAAGTCTTTCGACGCATTCGGTTCCATCTGGTGCTGCAGGTGATCTGCCAGATCCTTACGCGTCGCTCCCCCCTCATTGACCCACTTGCCAACATCTTTCAACAGCCTTACCCTCTTCGCGTCAGTGCTCGTGCCGTGGAAGGGTAACGGCTCATGCGAATTGGCGGTCGAAACAGGCGTTGATGAAGGCGCGCTCTTGGTTCCCGGAACTGTCAGACCAGATCGCTTCAAACCTAGGCCACCGAGTTTCGATGGAGCACGGGGCGTGGCATTCTCCTCGACACCCTCTAAATGCGATTCGGGCCGCGGGGCTGATCCTAACGGCAACTTCCGACGCACGGACCCAAGTTTATTCGTGGATCCAGATTTTCCCGCAGGGACCGAGGCACCAGGGGACTGGGGTGGGCTAGGTTCGGGCGGGGATGGTGGAGGGACGGCAGCGGATTTAGAGGGGACAGCGGCCTTGGAAGAGGCAGCCGCCGTGGTGTGTGTTACAGCATCAGCAACAACCGCTGCTGGCGCTGCGGCGCGCGCTGCTTGGATGAGTGGCACTGCGGTTGCTTTCGAAGCAGGCTTCAAGGAATTCGTCTGGTGCATGACTTGATCGAATCCGACGGATGCAATAAGATAGGGCAGGGTTGCCTGTGCGCCTTTACGGACGTCGCCGTTGCGATCATCAAGACATCCCACGACTGAGGGGATCCAGCTACCCAGATCCAAGCTTGGTGTCATCTCGTGCTCTTTGAGCCAGTCGACTATCCATCCCAATAGTTGAGCCTTTTGAAGAGGCTGGTTGACCTCGAGCGCAGCTGTTAACCCGTGAACGAGGGCGTCTAAACCCTCACAAGCTGTGGCGATAGCGGTCAGAGTCTGGATAGCTGCTGCGCGAATGGGTGCCTTCTGGTCTGATAGCACAGTGCAAACTGGCACAACGAAAAAGCGTGTCTGCTTTTCGAACGGTTTGCCCATTCCAGTTGCTATCCGAGCCACGATATCAAGCGCGAGCGATTGGACTGCCTTGTTCGTATCGGTAACGCGCGCCTTCAGGATCTGTCCAATTTCACCTGGGTATACACGTCAGTTTAGCATAGATGTGAACTAGGGGATAGACGCGCCCATTTGAGGCTTCAAGCGTTTATTTGCGCCCTGATCTAGGATAGCCTGTAACGTCTCCAGCGCCTCCTTCTTGGTCTTCCACGCATCACTTTTGGCATCCGCAAGAATTGTGGTGCCTCTCATTAGCCCATCGATTTCCACGCGCGGGAAAAGGTCGTCTAAGGCACCAGATACGGCGGAGCTACCCTTGCCCCCAGAGCCTCCCTGCTGAGCCACGACAGCGACATCTGTTGATTGTCGGGTGGGTTCTGGAGGCGGGTTACCCTCAACTTTGTCGAACTCGCTCTGAATCGTAGCAAGGAGTTGGGGGTTGAGGTCTCCCAGGAGATCGGTGATACTCGACCCTGCAAATAACTTCACCATTACCAGAGTCTTAGTCGCGCTTGTTCGCACCGCGGCATTGGAATTCTTGAGCGCGCCCTTTAAAAATTCGATGAGGTTGCGGAGCGATAAGCCTGCTATACCGAATTCTGAGAGAGCTTGTTCGATCCATCCTAATGCGTCAGCAAGAGCCTTTGGTGCCTTTATTTTGTTGAGTGGATCGTATGCTTCGTGCCGGGTTTCAGCGGACAGCATCGGGGACACCAGGAAAAACATACCTATGTTGAGAACGAACTGTAACGATGTCTTCTCCGCAAACACTCCCAAAGCATCGCTTGCAGGCTTCTTCAGCTTGGCATCGCCCAGCTTCTCCGACAGGTGCGGGATGGATAGAGCCCCACAAGACCTCCCAAACGATGGGCACCGCTCTGCAAGGATAACTAGGATCCCATACAACTTGGCCGACACTTGGAAGTTCTTCTCCCCCCAACCCTTCTTACCTAGGGCACGTACAACGACCTCTGCGTCCAGTTCCTCCACAATGCCCTCGACCCACGTTGTCATCTCTTCCAACGCAGCTAACCGGGTCTTCCAATTCGCATCACCGAGATCGGCGATGAAATTAGAAGGGATAAGTTCCGCGGCAAGTGCCTCGGCGTCCTCCGGTGTGTGCTTATATTTGAAAGTGTCAAGGGCCCCTGGTGCGGCGGGCGCACCACCCTTTGCTGGCTTCGACGCAGCTGCCGCTGCCACCGCTGCTGCTGCTGCGGGAGGTGGTTTCTTAGCAGGCGCAGATGCTGAAGTTGCCGGTGCACCTGAGGCCGCAGCAGGAGCGCCTTTCTTTCCCGCTGGCCCACGGGCTTTCTTTTCTGGTACAGGCGCGTCGTCTTCAGGAAGCGGGTTGTCTACTTCTGGCTTCTTCTTAGTTGCGGGTTTCTTTGGAGAGACCTTGGCTGGCGGCGGCTTCGAAGGGGCACTCGCGCCAGCCTTTGCTTTCACGGTTGCTTTCTCGTACGCCTCCTTCACCTTGGCTTTCCGGACATCCGCAAGGCCATCCATCACTGCTCCAAGAGCACGCTCCCCAACCATCTTCATGAGCGTGCCAAATGCATTTGCAGCCTCATCGCGCGCCCCAGCATATGAGTCTTCGAGAAGATTAACCAGCACTTCAGAAACCGGTTTGACCTGCGGTGGAGAGATAGCTTGTCTCGATGTTGAGAGACAATGCGTGAGAAATTTGCATGCACCCTCCTTAACTTGGGGGTTCTTGTTGGACAAAGAGGGGAGAATGTCCCCAATGATGTCTGCTAATGTGGTCTGCAACGGCATTCAGAAAGGAGAATTTCAGCGGATGGTATGTTTCCCTTACTGTTTCAAAGATGGCGTGTAAGGCTGCGCTAATTGTGTCTGTGACACTAGCCTTCCTTTCCTTCAGCCGGTCCAGCATCGGAGGTACAACAATCTCCCTGTATCGACCATAATTTCCCATAAGCCCCTTTGCCAGGCCTTCCAGACACTGAGCCGCGACCATGACACAGTTGATGTTTGCATCGGTCTGCACTCGTAACGCCAACGCCTTGGAAAGTTCTCCGAACTCAGAGGCCTCCTTTATCCGGGGTGCGGTATTGAGGAGGGTTAAGAGTTGGTCAAGAACCTCCTTCCTCTCTTTCCACTTGGATGACGTGAGGCTAGCGTGGAGTTTTGCAGGGAGTTTTGATGTGATATCGACCTCCTCTGCGAACTGTCGGGGGTCGGGAGGTGCAAGATCTGTTCCTTATCATTCGCACTCATTGAGAAACACTTTAAATCACTGACGCACCTTCTGCAGCGGCAGCATCATCTTCTGCGTCACCATCTCCAGAAGCCGCATTCTGCTCTGCATCCCTCGCTTGCTGCCGTGTCACACGTTCCGGCTTCAGGGTGCCCTTTCCTCGTCCTTCCTGTTCCATACCGTCCCAAGCTTCCTTCAATTCTTTGACCTGGACCGGCTTGAGATCGGCTAGCCATGGTTCAATGCCAGGGCCGAGATACTGATATAGAGCGTGCGCAAGATTACTTCCCTCAGATCGCACGGTCTTGTCTGAGTGGCCGAAGATTTTCGGAAGAGCTTTGAGGATCGGTGTCGGCGGTGTCACCTGCGGGCCGAATAATCTGGGAGGGATTTGTGAGTAACGTGACATACGTAACTTGAGCAAATACGAGAGAATCGCTCTGCGCGACGATCGCACTACCGCGAGATATTTGGACTCGCCGGACGCTGTTGCCCGATGCAGAGGGAAGGGTGACGTGACGCAAACGCTCTGCTCACCGAACGATCTCCTTTAATACCGTCACAGTCCCTGCAACAGTCTTTGGCTGTTTTGCAGCAAGTCCAGGCAATACGTTTTCCTGAACACAACTGGCGAGTTAAAGCGAGCCATATAAGATCGACAACAGGCACGCACCACGACGCCGGCGCCACTGTTGCCCACCTCAACATATTGGAGTGCCAGTTCGATTGCGTGATTCCTCGTGCCAGCTCGCGTGGAACCAAAGCATTTATCCACCAACGCAGGAGCCACAGCATCTCTCGTCCTCGCAGCATTCTCGCCGGCAAATTTGACAAACGCTATGACGCATTCGATGCCCTTCTCTTGTGCGACCGCATTTGAATCTGTGACGATTTTCTTGAGGAGGTCAGGGTTGGAGATGTAGGGCCTGAATGCAGGATCGGTTTCTGATGCGGTCAGTTGAAATGTTTTGACGAGTGTTTCGTAGGCGCTAACGCGGGCTTTCCAATTCTTGTGGGAAAGTCTGTCTTCGATAGAAAGAGTAGAAAAGTCCTCCTCCTGAGGAGGTTGTCCATCCATGGAGGGAAAGCTGAGAGGAGGGTGCTCAGACGCCGGGATCAACCGCGCCGGAACGCGACTTTGGTTTTTTGGAGAGTTTGGAGGAACTATCAGCGTGACAAGTCGTGACGTAACGCGTTCAATTTGGTGTCACTCCAACATGTCACCACCGAGTCACCCGGTCACCCGGCATCCGAGTCCAGCGCGTATTCGGCAGCCTCCCCTTGATGATCATGATGCACTTTGACACACTTGATGCCACCCTACAACCATTTCTCCTGAGAGTACGGAGCAACCCCGCACATGCTATTCAAGGATCACGTCAGGCATCGCCTTAAATGAGCGCTCTCTATGCCAAGAAGGGGAACATTTCACACTCTTGTTTAAACCTCCGTGATTGCTCTTGTGCAGTCCATCCCCCAGCCATACGATATACAACTAGTCTTGAGATAGATTGCACCACCTTTTCGACGACCCATGCAAGTTTCCGGGACAACTCCGTGGCCACCATGACCCTGACCTGTGCGCACGTATCTAAATCCTCAAACCACCCTCCGGTGGCCATTTGATTACGAAATGCGGTGTCAGAAATGGTGAGCGCTCCCCTGCCAACTTGGTCGAGAAGGGAAGATCTCACGCCCACATCGGTGCTTCATGATTGCGCCTGTCCAGTTCTTTCAATGGCCATGCGGTGCATATCTGGGCTCGGAGGTTGATTATGGTCCACTTTCCGAAGGCTTACGCAAGATTCCCCAGCCATTCCGAGGCACGATCTTTCCTCCATGTCCATGTATTTAAACCCCTGGCCCCTCCAAGTTGTTCACTATCCCTCTGCTCATACCATACGATGTCCTTCCCATCAAGCACACGAATCCTCATTGTCGGTGCCGGGCCTACCGGCATGGCATGCGCCCTCTCCCTTTGGTACGCCGGCGTCAAAGACGTCACCATCGTCGAAGCAGTCGCAGAAGGCAACGGTAACCTTTCCTCTCGTGCGATGGCCATCCACGCCGCAACCCTGGAGGTGAGATCTCCTGACCACTCCTGACGTAGTCCCCTCTGATGTCGCAGTAGGCCCTGGACACTGTAGGCGTTGCTGACACTATCGTCGAACGCGGGATCAAAGCCACCTCATTCAATTACTACGACCGAAACGATACCCTTTTGATAGCGCCCGACTTCAACGGGCTGATTGGGAAGACCCGCTTCCCCTTCTACATCCTTCTCCCTCAGAACATCACCGAAGAAATTCTCAGCAAAAAGTTAGAAGAAGTCGGAATCCCTGTCTTCCGCCCGTACAAAGTAGTGGATATGCACGAAAACTCCAATGATAGCAATCTCGTGGATGTTTCGTTCGAGAATGGCCAATCTATCACTGCCGCATACGTGGTTGGCGCAGATGGCGCTCAATCTGCAGTACGTGCTTCTATTCTCCTTGATATTAGTCAGGCGCTGACTGTAAGTGTTAATTAGGTACGGCAATCCTGTGGCATAAAATTCGAAGACCCACATAGCCCCGACAAGCCCGAAGAAAAGAACACTCTGGCGCAGATGGTCATCGCCGACATCACATTCGATAGGAACCCCGAAGTTCCTGGCGTGTTCTATGCCGTCGTCAGCAAAGAGAGTTTCTGGGCCTTAGCCCATCTCCAGTACCCCATAAAGGGCTCAAAGGACTCGGGCGGAAAGACCGTCCACCGGATGGCCTGCGGCGTACCCCTCTCCGAAGGCACACCTCCCTCAAAGTCATCGGTGGAGTACTGCCAAGAGCTGATCGAGAAGTTTGGTCCTCCCTCGCTCTCCAGCGACAAGCGAAGGAACCCGAACGCGTACAAAGTCGACAGCGTCGTCTGGTCGACGCGCTTCCGCACGCGCTACGCCGCCGCGGTCCACTTCTTTACCCACTTTGGCAACAGCACCGGCGAAGCGAATGCCACTGGGGCGAGGGTGTGCCTCATCGGTGACGCTGCTCACATCCACCCTCCCGCTGGCGGCCAGGGCATGAACCTCGGTCTGCGCGATGCGGTTTCGCTTGGCCCCGTCATCGCCGCCGCCCTCACGGAGGGCACATCGTCCGAGACTGACGAGAAGGTATGCGCGCACATGGCCCTGCGCCGCCACCGCGCGGTCAAGGTCATCGGCATCACCAAGTTCATGGCAGGTGCAGTGGGTATGGCTCCCGTCATCCGATCGAGGTGGGCGTGGACGCCAATTGACATCTACATTGTCCGCGACTGGGTGGTCTGGGCTTTGGGCAAGTCACAGTGGATTAGCCAGACACTTGCGTACAAGTTCAGCGGTCTTGAGGAGCCCTGAGATTATACGACCATATCTGTTCATGCCCCTTACTCATGTCGCATGTTATTCTAGATTGTATTAACTAGATAATACGTATTCAATCGCATATTCTATTTCTTTCAACTTAATGGTGTACGAGGACGTCCGCTGAGTTACTGTGCTGGCTTCGCACTGCTTGTCCTTCGACAAGAATCCGGCTATTCGGAAACCCTCTGCTGAGGGTCCGACACATTTTTTGTGTGATGAACTATGAAAATGGAAACGACGTGCCGCCCGCTCCTGTGCACCTGTGCACAACTCGATGCAGAGCTCGGCCCGGCTCAGCTCAGGAGCTCGAGTTCGGCCGTTTGACGCTCGGGCTCCTCTGGCCTACTTTGGAAGTGACTTCCTTTTTTGGTATTCTCTGCTGGTATAGCCCGACGTCCTTTGTCAGAGATGTCTTGAAAATGAGGGAAACCATAACTGCTAAAGACGACGGTGGAAACGGAACTTGACGTGCAATGTTCTGAGACCAACAAGTCGACGAATCACGCGAGGCCTGGAATGGGTTGCATGTAAACACCCCTAGTGAACGACAGTATTACACTATTACTGACACGTAAGCGACAACCATCCGGTGTGACGCGGAGACTTTGCGGCAACCTTCCTTAGATCTTGACCGACTTGACCCGCTGCTGATCAAGACACCCCGCTCTGCTGTCCTGTGACTGACTATCTGAGAGAGCCTATGGTGGTTCTTTATCGCCGTCGTTGTCTTCGTCGATGTGTAATCGTTGTATGTGTCTGGCCGTTGTACTAATTTGAAGTCATCCCCACTGTTCATGTGCTGACTTGTCTCCGAGTCCCTCTTTCGCGATTCTCTCATAATGGCTGATGAGGCCCGAGGATCTGATGGTATGACACCTGTCATTGCCTGGATAATTTTCACTTGTCAGGTTTTCCCTGGGAGCTGTATTACAAAAGACTTGAATTCATCCGGATCACGATTTCGATGGCCTCATCATGTCATTCATGTTGGTACAGCACACCCGAGTCGGTGACTGCTTCTATATGTTCGGAGGTTGATTATGAACCATCTTTCCGAAGTTTATGCGAGATTTCCCAGCCATTCTGAGGCACAACTTTCCTCTACGTCCATGTATTTAAACCCCCGGCTCCTCCAAGTTGTTCACTATCTCTCAGCTCACATTATACGATGTCCTTCCCATCAAGAACACGAATCCTCATTGTCGGGGCCGGGCCTACCGGCATGGCATGCGCCCTCTCCCTTTGGTACTCCGGCATCAAAGACGTCACCATCGTCGAAGCAGTCGCAGAAGGTAACGGTAACCTTGCCTCTCGTGCGATGGCCATCCACGCCGCAACCCTGGAGGTGAAATCTCGTGACCACTCCTGACGTAGTCTCCTCTAATAATGCAGTAGGTCCTGGACACCCTAGGCGTTGCCGACACTATAGTCGAACGCGGGATCAAAACCTCCTCAATGAATTACTACGACCGAAACGATACCCTTTTGATGGGGGCTGACTTCAACGGGCTGATTGGGAAGACCCGCTTCCCCTTCTATATCATTCTCCCTCAGAACATCACCGAAGAAATTCTCAGCAAAAAGTTAGAAGAAGTTGGAATCCCCGTCTTCCGCTCGTACAAACTTGTGGACATGCACGGAAATCCCAATGATAACGGTCTCGTGGATGTTTCGTTCGAGAATGGCCAATCTATCACTGCCGCATACGTGGTTGGCGCAGATGGCGCCCAATCTGCTGTACGTGCTCTTGCTCTATTCTTCTTGGTATTAGCCAGGTGCTGATTGTAAGTGTTAGGTACGCCAATCATGTGGAATAAAATTCGCAGACCCTCATACCCCCGACAAGCCCGAAGAAAGGAACACTCTGGGGCAGATGGCCATTGCCGACATCACATTTAATAGGAATCCCGAAGTTCCGGGCGTGTTCTATTCCGTCGTCAGCAAAGAGAGTTTCTGGGCCTTAATCCATCTCCAGTATCCCATGGACGGCTCAAAGGACTCGGGCGGAAAGACCGTCCACCGCATGATGTGTGGCGTACCCCTCTCCGAAGGCGCACCCCCCTCAAAGTCATCGGTGGAGTACTGCCAGGAGCTGATCGAGAAGTACGGTCCTCGCTCGCTCTCCAACGACAAGCGAAGGAACCCGAACGCGTACAAAGTCGACAGCGTCGTGTGGTCGACGCGCTTCCGCACGCGCTACTGCGCCGCGGACCACTTCTTCACTCACTTTGGCAGCAGCACCGACGAAGCGAATGCTACTGGCGCGCGGGTGTGCCTTATCGGTGACGCTGCTCACGTCCACCCTCCCGCTGGCGGCCAGGGCATGAACCTTGGTCTGCGCGATGCGATTTCGCTTGGCCCCGTCCTCGCGGCCGCGCTCAAGGAGGGCACTTCGTCCGAGACTGACGAGAACGTGCGCGCGCACATGGCCGTTCGCCGCCACCGCGCGGTCAAGGTCATTGGCATCACCAAGTTCATGGCAGGTGCAGTGGGTATGGCGCCTGTCATCAGATCGAGGTGGTCGTGGACGCCAATTGACATCTTCGTTATCCGCGACTGGGTGGTCTGGGCTTTGGGCAAGTCTACGTGGGTTAGGCAGACACTCGCATACAAGTTCAGCGGTCTTGAGGAGCGCTGAGATTATATGACCATCTCTGTTCATGCCTCTTACTCATATCGTATGTTATTCTAGATTGTATTAAATGGTATAATACGTATTCGATCGCATATTCTACTTCTTTCAACCTAACGATGTACAAGGACGCCCGCCGAGTTGCTGAGCTGGCTTCGCACTGCGTCTTGTCCTTAGACAAACGGAAACCCTCTGCCGAGAGTCCAAGACATTTCTGTGATAAACTATGAAAATGGAAACGACTCGCCGGACAACTGTATAAATGGAACTTTGGTGGTCCCAATGCCCAATACATCCCGCACTTATCCTGACACGGTGATGGCACCAGCACTAGCAACTCGTCGGCTTCAGATCCGGGCGCACGATAATAGAATTTAAAAAAAAGGATGCATGGATATTATTTATTTCTTGTTTTCGGATACATTAAAATAACAAATGGTAAAGCAAGTAAGTGGTGGACGCATTCGCGCGGGACGAGTCAGATACAGAATGGGGGATGGAGAGACAGAATTGTCCGTTCGTCCTCGTGTGCCAGTACCCTGCCGCACTCCCATTCGGGGTCATACGGCTGCATTTCGCGAAGCTGTGGCCTCTCCCCATCCCCAATATAGATAGAAGGACAAGCGGTGACTTGCAGCTTTCGACATTGTGGAGCCAGTCGTACGACCGCTCCATCCACCATTCGACTTCCGGTCCGTCTATCAGGGACAGGAACTACACGCAGCGGCGCATATGGATTAGGGTGATGGCGGCGTCCTGATTCATTGACATGAACTGTTTGAACACCGTCAGGAATCTTTGGGTCTGGGCATGATTGCCATCGAACCGGTCGGGTAGGATGCCTTCGAGGGGATCGGTGGGCGTCGTCGCCATCCGAGTCCGGGATCGCAGGTGCGTCTTCTCTTCGTGAAGCTCGTTTTTTTTTATTTTTAAGTTCCATTAACGTCCACCTCGGGGTACAGAACCCCATGTAGGACTACAGACTCGTGAAGCTCGTTTTAAGCTTATTCCTATGTCACGCTCAGGTCAGCGTGTCGAGCTCGGTCGGGTCGGATCGGGGACGCCGGTCAAGACTTCAAGGCGCGAAGTCGATTCGTCGAGGGTCGGGGATGTCGGCTAAGGGAGCGATCTCGGAGACTGGACGAGTCTCCCGAATGCGCAGTCGACGTAAGTCGCACTTCAGAGATTTTCGACAAGCGCTGCGGCGGGCCTGTGACTGAGTCGGTTTGAGAGTGGCCTCAAGTAGAGGCACAGACGATACACTTAAAGGCGCGGGATCGAGAGGCCACGCGAGACGAAGGCGGGCAGGAGCCGAGCTGTCTCGACTTTAGGGGTATCGGGCTCGGGCGCACACGTCCTAAGGCAAACAAAATAATAACCTGTATTGCACAGTAGAACGAGCTTAGAGCTCGTTACCTTCAAGGGCTACTGACTATATACATGGGATCGCGAGTCACTACAAGTCACTACAAGTCACTGGCAAATGGAGCGGCTCCAGGCCACTGAGTCCGGACGAGTCAAGAGGCATGTGGGAAAAGGTAACTTATACATAATGGGACAACACAGGAGACGATAAAACAGCAACCTGGAGACAGAGCTGTGCCTTCAATGTGTTCCTCAGAGAGTGTGCAGGACAATGGATGGACAATGGGGCAGATGCACCAATGACAAATCAAATACGGCAATCGGTGATAATGAAGCTTACAGTATATGGATGGAGGTGACAAGGTCAGGACCTTATCGGAGTGTGGAGCAGAACGGCTGGTTCCGAGCCTAGCTAGTCCGCCCGTTGATTCCGCCAACTGCACCTCAGCACCAACGCACACACCTGCATAATTGAAATGTCTGATACAACCTACAAAATTTGGTACTATATCGACGGCACATCCGATGTTTCATTCGTCTCCGTTTCACTCGATGAATACATCGTTGATCTGAAGAGGAAGATTCATGGCGACAACCCCAACTCCTTTTCCGAATGTGACGCTGCATTTATCATTCTCACCCAAGTGCGCATGGACACTGATGTAATTAATGCCCTCTACTGACCTATTACACCCGTAGGTCGATGTAGACCTTGATAGTATAGACGCTATTATATCTAAGGGCCGATATCAGCCCGAGAACAACCAAACTTTGCGGAATAGGAGAAAAATTTCCGATACGTGGCCTCAACCACCTCCCATTGGCCAACTCCACGTTTTTGTACGTCTACCGGCTCCCACGGGCAGCCCAACTTTTCCTGATGCGACTGGTAAGTACCTCATACATCTCTTTGCCCCAGCTCAGGACCCTGACGAACACTTGTACTAGCCTCACTGGATGAATCCCGTTCCAAGCGACGGCGTTTGGCTGTCAGCCCCAATTCCTCAGCTGGTCCTGATGGTCCTAATGATCGTCTTATGGCGAAACTGCTGCAATTCTGGACGGATTTGTGGCAAGACAAAGTGGATCCTTTTCGCGAAGATCCTGTCTCTCGCGATCCCAACCCTGTTGATGGCGTCGATGTTCCGGAAATTGTGAAGGTGCTGCGTCTATCAAAGACATTTTCTTCCATGAATGACGTGATGATACGGGACGAGTATGGTGAAGCGATGAGAGACATCGAGGGTTATTATACAAGCAGCGAGAAAAACAGCGTCATTATTTTAGGTCATCCTGGAATAGGTATGACCGTGGACTCCGTTGGGCAAGTATGGGTACTCATATATACTCCCCCTTATCTAGGCAAGACCATCCTCCTGCACTACATTTTGGCTAAACGTCTTCTCGAGAAAAAGCCAACCATCCTTCAGAACAGCAGTCACTACCTCATTTTCTTCCATGCCGGCGGAGTTAGAATACAAAACCCACTCACGACTGTGGGTTCCGACGATACGGAATATCAGAACACTTGGGCGCTAGTCGACATCAATCCAATCGTTGAAAGGCCCGCAGACATGCTTGGTCCGGAGTCCCCCTTCTTTGTTGTCATGGCGTCTTCCCCAAGGGCGTTTCGCTTGCGAAATTTGCAGAAGCATAGGCGACCGACTGCTTACTGGTTAATGAAACCCTTTACTCTAGCCGAGCTCATCCAAGCGTCAGTTGTTTTAGCCAGCATTTCGTCTTTTGTTCACTTATGTGCTATCCCAGACGTCATCTTCAATCAGTTACTCACAAGGAGTCCGATATTAAGAACTTCTTCGAAAAGTACGGACCGTCAGCCCGTGATTGCTACGAGTCCTGCAAAGCCGGCGATCTCGATAAATACGTTATTGAGGTTCGCAAGAGGGTCAAAGAAATGGGGTGGGATTTGATCACAGAAATTTTGACTTCCCACCCAGCAGACACTACACCGAATGAAGGCTCCCATAAAGTCCTCCTCATCGGACCACAACCAGACGATAGAGGTCTCTCAAAGGCAAGCATCGTGACCAAAACCGTCGGACAGTTACTGTGGGAGCGGGATTCGGACGAACAATGGCGAAATCATCGCAAACTTTTCAAGACTCTACTTCGGGAAGCAAGCACCAGAGGCCTCTGTGGAAAACTCTTTGAACCAGCCTTTCATGCGCTATGCGTTCGTGGCGCAAAATTCACAATCTACCGGATGAAACCCAAAGAGGGAAGACGCAACTACACATTCACGAACGACCAGCCTGGAAACTTAGAATCCAACCCCGAACACCTCGAACTGAGCCCAGAAGGCCGATTTTTCTTTGATGATGACGACGAGAAAAACGCAATTACCAGTCTTGGCAATTGTTACTACCAGCCAACCACTAGCAACTACCCTTCACTCGATTCCTTCGTTTACGACCAAAATACCTCTCAAATCACTGCATTCCAGGTTACGCTTGCGGAGAAGCATGATTTCAAGCCAAAGGGAGTTAACGCGCTAGATGAACTTGGGCGACGGCTGCTGATCAATAATTTGAAGATACGGGTCATCGTGGTAGTCTTTGGGGATGCGAAGGTAAATTTCGTAGTTAACATGGATTTGGTTGATAGGTTGAGTCTTGAAGTTTACACCCTGAAGGTAACTGAGAACCAACTTTATCCTTATCCCAATTCCTAGGTATCCCTAGAGCGCTGTGTCAGTATATAAATACCCTCTTTCTGTTAATACCAGCCTTGACCTCGTGTACTTGTACTGTCAGCCCTAGGCGCGTCACCGCTCGGATGGTTCCCAATCTGCTGTTCATAATTTTTTTTCCCTTTTTGTATCAGTTCAATGAACGTTAGGTTGGGTACGGCATCAGATTTGTGGACTCATACTTCCCTGATCAGGACGAGGACTTCACCTTTTGATGTAACCCCCGAGGATCCAGGAAAACTCTACGGTGTCGGCAGTCGAGAGAGTTCCTTCATCTTTTTCCATCATCAGTCCCATGGATGGCTCAAAAGTCTCCAGCGGAAAGACCGTCTACTACATGGCCTGCCGCCGTCTTGCTCACCAAAGCCGCGCGCCCCTCAAAGGCGTCAGTAGAGTAATGCCAAGAACTGATCGACCGCGCTCACCAGCAACATGAGCAAGAACTTGAGCCCGCGTCCGTACAAAGTCGACATCGACGTCTGGTCGACGCGCTTCCGCACGCGCTACCCCGCCACAGATCACTTCTTCACCCATAGCGTAGTTGGCCGTATTTATGATCACCTATCACCCACTTTGGCAGCAGCTCCGACGAGGCGGGTCCGACAGGCGCGAGGGTGTGCCTCGTCGGCGACGCAGCTCACATTCACCCTCCCTCCGGGGGCCAGGGCATGAACTTCGGCCTACGCGCCGCCATCTCGGTCGGCCTCATCATCGCCGCCGCGCTCACAGCTGGCACGTCGCCAGAAATCGACGAAAAGCTCCGCGCGCGCATGGCCCTGCGCCGTCAAGGTCATCGATATCACCGAGTTCATGTCGGGTGCGGTGGGCATGGTCCTTCCCATTCGCTCTAAGTTCGCTTGGTCACCGATTCACATTTATGCCATCCGCGACTGGGGCCACTGGGCGCCGGGCAAGTCGATGTGGGTGAGGCAAACGCTCGCATAGAAGCTCAGTGGGAGTGTTGAGACCCTGACGACTTGTCTTCTTCAGTCCTTGACTATTCGAGAGATGCTAGGTGGACAACGTATATTCTAATTGCTCATTCCCAATTTTCCAATCTTGTGTTGTAACACGAACGTTTACCTCGTCTGCACCGCTGCCTTCGATCGTTCGTCTTTCTTTGGATGTGGGTCGTGTTCTGGGATCCCATGGCGTTGCATTCCTTAAGATAAACCCCCAAAATACCTATGCGAATGGTCCCTTTGTACTTTTTCCTGCTCTGTAGTACACACGCCACCACCCCCCCTCCCCCGGGTGTCTAATCATCGCTTCGCAAGGGATGCCCCGATGTCCAATACGAGCACCCACACCTGATCTATCCAGTCCTCAGAAACGACAACAGCAGCCTCTTGCATTGCTTCCTCCGTCTTCGTCTGCCTCGTGGCGGCTGCATCCCTCTCTTCAACCATGTTAAGATTATGGTACAGAACTGAGACGAGGAACTGCACATCGGCAAGTGAGCGGAGGATCTCAAGAGTCGCATAGTCTTTCTCTGCAATATCGAGATACGGTAACGCTTCGCGAATGGATTCTGGTGATTGCTCGTCCGCTGCGATGATACAGCGAGCGAGAGTAAAGCAGGCAAGAGCACGCTGCTCTAGATCGTCGCCGTCAATGACCTAGGACTAATGCATTAGGATTGTCCGGCGCCTGAAGATTGGACCGCTCACCTGCGGCATAATCTCCTCGAGAATCCTCTTGCAGCGTTTAGTCATACCAAATTCAAGGCCAACGTCGGCCAGCAAGATGATCGCTGTTCGATATGACCCATACCGACACTGGAACTCTGAGTGCCACAACGCTCTTAGAAGCTGCTCCACTGCTGTAGCAGCCTGGCCGACTCGCTGTTGCCAAGGTATCAGTAAATTTCCAAAAGACTCAGAATTAAGCTGACATACCCGCATCTCCAAAAATTCGTACAGCGGGTCTCGTATTATAGATGTGGTTGATGCGGTAGCGTTGAAGAAATAGTCTCGAGGATTATAGGGCCCTGAGGGACGCATCGTTTTCAACAAATCATTATACTGCCGTAGTTGGCCGCTACACACATCCAATTTGTTAAATTAAAATGGACCATGAGTGTATAGAAGAAACGACTCAACCGTCTGCTTGCCCTCAGAACAAGGATTTGCCAAATCTGCGAAGCCCACTGCGAGTAGTCGTGTAGACTCAAGCCTCTCCAAACATCGGGCTCAAGAAGAATGGCAATCGCGTCTTCATATTTCCCTTGTCTCGCGCGCTGCGGCAACGTCTCAAGGAATTCCTTCGTAGAATGTGATGATGCGCACCCTATAAGCACGATTCAACGTAATAATAATAGCGTCGTTGCTGTCGCCACCAACTTCGCTAAAAGCGGTCACTATATTCTCTTCAATAACGGCCAACTTCTCGCATCCTGTGTCGGTGTCAACAATGCCCTGAAAATCCATCGTTGCAGATCGTACCTGCCGCACTCCAAACAATGGATTGTACAGCGTGCTGGCTCCATTGCTCCGAATCTTCGAGGTAGTTTCCTTGCATATCAATCCAGTGATCATAGAGACCAACCGCCTGGACGATCTTTTCGAAAGCAGCACTAAGGGGCTGCTCCTGTTCTGTACGTCAATTTCATGATCGAAATCCAGTCAAGACGACATGACATACGCTGTTGACCCTGAGGAGCTTCTCAACATCGAAGAGGACCTCGATTGGATGAAGGCCGGGTTGAATCTCGTTGACAATAGGTTTGTGATTCTTACGCTTCGGTGGAAGCCGATGTAGCAGACTACGGAATGATCAGGCACGAATCGGTCTAGGCACGACGACGGACACACCCTTGGCAATGTTGCAGGGTTTCCTTATCCCCTGCCAGGCGAGATATTTCAATCGCCTCGGTCAAAAACTGATATATTATGAGTCACGATAATCATAAAGAGGTTACTGAGATTGACGATACCTTGCGAGCTGCAGTGTGTTCGTGTTGGAGGTAATACATGCGCGAGAGGTTCAGGAGAGCATGTTGTCGCATACCGCTTCATGCCAAGGTTCGAGATCACGGGTGGATGGGATAAGCAACGAGCTTACTAACGAGTCGCTTCCTTCATGAAAACGTTGCTCGAAGAACCGCCGTAAGCTTTCGGCAGCAGAGTTCGAGTCGCCAGTTGCGAGTCCACGTTCGAAACTGAGGAGCAGTCAGAACAGACCAAATTTCAAGGAGAGGTACGAACTCTGAGTAAGCATCGGGCTCTGCCCAGCGGTATTCATCGGCGTGGGTCTTCAACAACAAAGTGTCTGACAGACATTGCTCAAGTTGGCCCTTCCCTTGAGACGCCCTAAGAGAAAACTGTACCGTATGTGATGAGGTCCCTCTGAAAGTGTTCATATCCAGCGGTGATGCTCCCGTCCAACCATTCATGGTAGTCATGACGAAGTTTTGACACGCCTGCGAAAGATAACTTCATGTACGAGACAACAGCTCTCCGGCAAAAATAACCAAATATCGAACGTCGGCCCTAGAAATGGGGTGAGAACAATTGGGAAAACCGAGAGGCAGTCTCACGATATCAGCCTAAAAGGTGGACACGGATGAGTTGGACAATCCAGAGATGATCAGAGTGAATACCTCTTCTCCGCCTTTGTGGTCCACGTACAAATAAGATACACCTGAGTCGCCTGTCAGGTCGAGCATAAATAATCTCGAGAGTGGCCAGGCAAACCATGGAAGAAGTTCGTCATATGGTCAACAGACACAAAATCCATGTACTAACACCTAGTCATTGAACGGATGCGCAATACAGGCAGGAGGCCGTGCCTACTTTTGGTTTAAGCGACTCGAAAAATGGGGTCGCGCCCTCGTCATCGCTGTGAGGAGCAGCATGAAGATCCTCGAGCAGCTTTGGAAACGACCTCGGAGGTGTCATCTAAAAACGCGTGATCAATTGTGTGAATACTTGTGCACCAGGAAGGCTCACCTCGACAACCTCCTCCAGCAACACTCTATGTACCTGGATGAGAAAGGAAGGATGAAATCTTTTGCGTGGGTAATGTCGATAGAGCAGCATTATGACCATGAGAACGCTGATGTGGTGAGGCCTGAGTGTGTTCGGCGTAGGCGGCGATTCTGGCTCCTCCATGATTAGAACTTTGAGCTCTGTTCACCCCGTCGTCGTTCAAGTTGTGGTCGATGTCCAGTTGTGGTATCGAATTTCCTTTTCGGTATTATCGGCTTACGTTGTCACGATCACGCACATTTTATTTTGATGCACATGCAAAACGCGCGCATACCGTGCTGCACTGTACCGTACTTGGGCTGCCATGGGCGCAAAACTAAAACGACCCTCGCAAGCAAGCCAGGTGTGTCTTCAGTCGTTTCGTCCTTCACTTGAAAATCTTATTATCTTTTCAGGTCCCTTCGAAGAGGCGAAAAGTAGTTCCATCTGGAGTGTCCACTGCGCCCGTAAAATCAACGAAGGCTAAGGGAAAGCAACGTGCCTTCCAGCGAACGGTCATCGACATCCCTCGCGACAATCACGATTCTGAAGATTCTGAGCTTGGCGACGAAGATCTTGACGTCTTTGAAGAGTTCGGAACAGGCGTTTCGTTTCTGCAATCCTTGGACGAGAAGGGAATCTCGAGGTGGGTGTTTCCGCCCACCGCACTGGCAGCCGTGACGCATATTCTGTATCTGTATCAGGAGCAAGTGGGAGCAGGACCGTTTGCGTCGCTTAGACAAGCCTCTGCGTAAGGCCCCAAAAGACGATGACCTTCCTTCCGTCAACTCACACACTGACGATGAGGAGGTGTGGTCCTCCGATCTCGGGGAAGAGCCCTCAGAGGTTGACTCTGATCTATCAGAGGATTGCGCGTCTCTGCAGGACGATGTGTTGAACTCCAGTCAACCGCGTTCCCGCACGAGGCGAGCAGCAATTGACCCCGACGCCGAAATGTCTTATGAGGCTGTCCCACGGCGAAGGCGCCCATCGTGGTCAGAAGGAGAAGTGGTCATTGACCGACTGCCTATCAAGCTCCGTGATGGTAAAGTACAACGGACTGGTCCCAAGCTGGTCATCCCGGCTCAATCCGAAGAGGAGAGCGAGGAGGACTCTCTAGAACGAACGCCTGAACCTGAACCACCTAGAGAGGATATCACCACTGGCGCTCGTTTTGGTCGGCCCTCTGTCATCGATGTCATAAGTAATCCGTCAAGAAAACTACGCATACAACTTGCGAAAGAGCAGATTGCGAGCATTTGTCAAGAGATCGTTGCGGACCCTGAAAACAGTGTGAGGGTTTTCTGATCTGCGTTCTTGTCATTGTAGATCAAATGGGTTCATAGCTAGGTCTTTTGCGGCGACTTCACACCTTTTCTCTGTCAGAAGTGTCAAGTCCAGTCTATCCAGAACCCGTCCCCAATGACCCTTATATCCGCAAGTTGACGATGCTGTCACAGCTTACCGTTTTCAAGGACATCATTCCGGGCTACCGAATCCGCGGACTGACCGACAAAGAAAAGGCCGAGAAGGTCAGCCAGATGGTCACCCGCACCCGCGATTGGGAACAAGGCCTAGTCAGCGCATACCAAAACTATCTCGAATTCCTTGACAGTGAATTGAAGGGTAGACGGTCAATTTCTTACGCGCTTCCAGAATCCCGCTCATGTCCGACTTTTTGCAGCAAAATCTGGCTTGGAAGACGTAGCCCTACGATGTTTATGTACCCTTCTCGTCGAGGTCACTCACTTCAATTTCCGCGTCAATATTATGAGTGCCATCGTAGCTCGGCTAAGCAAGAAATCGTGGGACGAGGTGCAGTAATTCTTCTCGTTGTACATGCGGCGGACGTTGTTCGAACCCCTGTCACACAGGCATCAAATCTTTGCCTGGATAGTGTCATAACGGTGTTCCGTGCAGACGAGACAGGTGTTCCATCGCTGGAGGTCGTGCGGCTTCTGAACCGTATGATCAAGGAGCGTCGCTTCAACGTGCATTCGAACGTGCTGACATGCCTTCTGCATCTCCGACTCAAAACCGAGCTTGGGGTTCGCGCATCTGAAGCGAAAGTAGAGCGCGAGACCAAGCCGGAGAAAGTGAAACGGGGGAAGAAATTGAAAGGCCAAGGAGCGGCGGCGTCTAGCCACCTTAGCAAAACGGCAAGGAAGGCTCTCAAGGAACGGAAGGAAATTGAGAAAGAGATGAAGGAGGCCGAGGCGAGCGTTGACAGAGAAGAACGAGCTTCAAACGTAAGTTGGTCCGTCGTGTGACAGACAGCCTCCGTATATTATTGCGTATTGACGCAACTTCTCCCCGCACGCGTACAGCAAACCGAAACATTGAAGCTCCTGTTCGTGTTGTACTTCCGCATCCTGAAGAACCCGGCGCCAACCCCGTTGCTCCCAGCGGCGCTACAGGGCATCGCGAAATACGCGCACCTCGTCAGCATAGACTTTTTCAGGGACCTGATGCGCGTGCTCAAGGACCTGGTTACGCGCGTACCACATGCTCACCCCGCCGGCCGTGGAGACAAAGACGACGAAGACGACAACGACGACAACGATAACGACGCCCCGCGGGTGATATCACATGGACCAGCCGCGCAAGCGGAGAACGCCCGGCATCAACTCTCCTGTATCCTTACGGCATACCAACTCCTGTCTGGACAAGGTACGTAGCGCCCACTTTCCCACCCGGGGGAGGGCTCCGTCGAAACGGGAAGGGGAAACCCGCGCGTCCCGCGCACGTCTTCTCTTCACTTTTCACATACGAAGACCACGACGCCCCCTCCCCCCCTTCTTTTTTCTCGCCCCTCAACCTCCCCCCCTTTTTTCCCTTTTTTTCCCTTTCTGACTCGAATGGGGTCCCAGGCGAGGCGCTCAATGTCGACCTGAGTGATTTCATGAACCAGCTGTATACCCTGATTCACACTCTCTGCTTGGCGCCCCAACTCGACGCGGCGTCTACCTCTACCTCAACAACCCCTACACGACCACCCCCCAGAAGAAGCGCCGCTTCGCACCCCCGTGGGACCAAGACTACCGCCGCAGCGGCCCCGGCCCCGACGAACACGGCCGCTTCCGTCGCATCAACAACGAGCGACCTGCTCTTTCGCGCGCTGGACCTCGCGTTCGCGCCGCGCGCGGCTGTACCGCCCTGGCGCGCAGCGGCATTCGCGAAGCGCCTGTTGACCGCGGCGCTACACTGGTCGGGCCCAGACGCGTCGCGCGCGCTCGACTGGGTCACCAAGTTGATGGCGCGCGAGCCTCGTCTCGAAGCTCTGCTCTCGACCGAAGATCGCACCGTCGACGGGGTGTATCGACCGGACGTCGAGGACCCACAGCTGAGCAATCCGTTCGCTACGAGCGCGTACGAGCTGCATCTACTTCGGACAGCACACATTGACGTGCGGGTACGTGAGGCTGCGGCGGATCTCACCAATTACGTGCGCACGTCATGAAGTAGTAGTACGTGTATTGGGTACGTAGCAGTAGTATAATAACCAAAGATCAATCATTGTGGAGTTCGGTGGAGCGTTACGTGGAGCGATGATGATATACAGGTTGTGATGGCCAACTGTTCAGATAGCGTAATCTACAGACCGATACACAATACAAGTGGGGATATAGAGTGGTAATGCAAGAGGACAAAGACCAGTAAGATAACAAACAAATGACGAAGTGGAGATGGTTCAAAGTTCGTCCTCTCGATGCTCTCACACAAGTGTCCCTGTGCTCCAAGAACAAAAGTACATAATAATACGAACAAACATCACAGGCGCATTTTGGAGGGTGGTGCTGGGCAGGGATATGGAAAAACCTGTAGTAGATATAGATAGTTATGGTAGTCGTGGTGGGGGGTATGGGCAAATTGGGAAAGAACCTATGAGAAGAGGACGGACGAAGAGTAGTGGGTATAATGCTGGCCGCCGCTTGACGAACCATCGAAACAAGAGTATGGGGAATACGCCATTTGAGGTTCCTGCGAGCGCGGGACGCAAGAAGCATACGGGGCGTAGGAAGAAGCGCCCCCAGAGTTCCAGCCATTCAAGCTCAGGAAGGAAGCGGGTTCCGAAAGAGTCGTTGGGGCTGGGGCTGCGTGGTGCTGTGGCTGCTGCTCCTCCCGCGAGTCCCTCTGAACGCTTAGCACCTCCGCTCTTGGCGGACCGCTAGCCGTCCATGTAAGGTCGTAGGTGATCCACGCGAGTTCCTCATGGTCGACGGTAATCAGTTG
>Ga0307512_10000939_pt1 | contig 42793 bp, 35 predicted proteins | sample 14_EM_MG_FD_200267 | JGI IMG/M metagenome (GOLD analysis project Ga0307512, IMG submission 200267) | Populus trichocarpa ectomycorrhiza microbial communities from riparian zone in the Pacific Northwest, United States - 14_EM | ecosystem: Host-associated > Plants > Roots > Unclassified | place... | reverse complement strand
CGGCCTTATAGGCATACGTATGGTAATTATGGTATACGGTTGCAAACGTGGACTCGAGTGATAGTAAATATAGGTGTATAGGTAAGATTATCGCTAGAGATCTAAGTCTCGTGGCGAGCTGACTATACAGAATGGCCGGTACCCGGACTTGGGTCACGTGCCGCCGTTACATTTGGCTGCTGACCTTCCCTTCGAGATCCGCCTGGTCGTATTTGCGGCCGAGGTGTACGGCGGAGACGGTGCCATCTGTCAGAGTTTGGACGGGGACAGACCGAAAGGACGGCCGTCAACTGGTTTTCAACCGTCCCAGGTCGTCAACAGTCGACATCCATGGATTTTTCGCAAAGGACATAATAATATTCATATAAAACTCATTACAATTACCCTGACCGTGAAGCAAGATCCTTCAGCATCTGCTCCATCCGCACAATGTCTGACCCCATTGCTCCAAAGATCAAGCCATGTTTCATCTATGATTTTAGGCATTCAGATGCCTCAATGATATCATCCCCCAAGCGGTTACTTACGTGACTGATCAGCAACTTTGCACTACCGAATACACGTTCTGGTTCATCTGACATGGTAGGAATACTCATCAATTCCACTCCCATCTGTGCAAGCAATCACTGGCGTGGGTCATCAAGTCTATTAACCCAATACTGCAGGGCACCTTCCGGTAGGTCATCCTCAGTACCTCGATCCTGAAATCGTTCGAACTGATCAATTCAATCGGCAACCTGTCGCTGGCGTTCTTACCACGCGCTCTCAAGCCTCAATTGCTAATCATCTAAATATATTCTCTAACCACCCGATAACGTCCGGGGAGGGTGGATGACTGCTGATGACGGTGTTTTCACCGTCCCCGGCAGACAACAGGTGTCCTGCCGTCATTTATCTACTAGGACGGGACGGATGGATTTAGTGCCGTCCCTTCCGTCCTGGCGAGATCTCAGACGGCACTACCGTCCCCGGCTATCGGACGGGACGGTTGAGAACACTGACCCCAATACCAGTAGCCCTAGACCCCATGCAGCAATATTTCACAGCGAGACTCACAAATGTGTGCGAAGGCTCCAAGCTGAAGAAATTGCATGACTACCCCATTGCAGGTGCACCAATATACAGAATCATCAAGAATGAACACGAATGAGGCCGGGAGGCAGAGAGCATGTGATTGCCTGACCCTGCTGAAGAACGGACTGTGAAGATGGTTATACTGAGCGATGACACCTCACCAAAGAGAGAGGTGATACGATGCGCAAGAGAGAGAGAGGTCACAGTGGGTGCAGGGGTCTGGATGTGGTGGACGGACGAATTGCGACCTGATGATGGCAGAGTGGGAGCCTTTGCTGTATGCAAGCACGGCCATTGCTGGAAAGCTTTCGGCAGTCACCTCGGCCGTGGACAAGTGGAGGTCAACAATATAGAGCTGTGGGCAATCGGGCTCGCAGTCCACGAGGCAGTGAGAGAGAGAGACATGCTGCGGACACACAGTGTGAAGCGGGTGGCTATCTTCAGCGACTCACGGGTGACTATCCAGCGAACAGAATACCTGGTGCCCGGACCTGGGTAGCCTGTAGCCAGATGCATCGACCAGAGCGCAAGGACCTTCCGCAAAGACAGTATTGAAATAGAGATTCACTGGGATCCAGGGCACACTGGCATCCCCGGAAATGAGAAAGCAGCTCGCTAGGCAAATCTAGTGTGAAAAGGTCATCAAGCGGGTACAGTACCCCAACCTATATACACCTCAGCCGGGAATAGGACCATACAAATCTCAGATGCGAAGTCGGCAGTGAAGGCTCAGTGGGAGGCTGATAAACCCAGCAAACATCATAGCTATAGGCGGAATGGCAAAGCTAGAAGCAAGAGACCCATCCCAATAAATAGTGTAAAGTCACTGGCAGCCAGATTCTACCAACTAAAGTCAGTGTTCCTAAGCGGCCAGGCCAGGCCGGTTTTGCATAGGCCGGGCCGGGCCGCCCTTAGCGGCGGCTTTTGAATGAGGGCCGGGCCTGCAGGCTTTTTCTTGGCGGCCGGGCGGCTTGTCTTGGCGGACTAAGCCTAAACAGAATATTTTGTTCGAAAGATTCTCTGCTGCCTTTACTAAGAAAGTCTCAAAAGTACGAAACATAAACCATATCCAATTCAATCATCGTAGCCCTGCCATTGCCGTATTCCATCCATCAACCAGACCAAGGCTTATGCAGGCCGATGCAGGCTTTTTAAATCAAGTGCAGGCCGCTTAGGAACACTGGAGGAGCGTAGGAAGAGGGTGAGAAGATGTGATACTACCTGGCCGTGTGGATCCACGAAATCTCGGAAGGAGCGGGTGAGATCAAAAGTTGGGAAAGATAGATTGTGTATTTTGTTGTATGATAATAAGATGAGATGACGTCTATCTACTCCGGGGTCTCTCAAATATATACTCCCTGTAGCCCAGTCCACTTCCGTCATCCCTGTATCTCCGTACACCCGCCATCGCTCAGTCCTCTGCCAAGCTGAGTGGCGGTGGTGGTGAGAAACGGATTTTCCCGCCACACCGGGCCTGCAGGCCGCTAAAAAGCCGGGCGGCCGGCCGGGCCGCTTAGGAACACTGACGAAAGTCCGGGCACGCGCCAGTAGGCACGTACTTAAAATGATTCTGATCCCGAGACGACAACAGATGCTGGTGGTGCAGCAGCGGAGGCTGGGAGGCGGCCCAGACCCAAACCCGGGAACACCTCTTCTTCCGCCACTGCAGCCGATGGAAGCACCAGCAAAAATCACTCGGGAAAGAGGTGGGGAAAGCAACGGGATGGAGAGCGGGCAGATGCTGACACATACAAGTCTCTGAGCTGCTCTCCCTGGAAAAGTGCGATAAAGAGGTGATGGACTTCCTGGCGGCCACGGAGGTCAGGAAGTTCCCGCCCAAGCGGGTGGAGGAGTAAGACCCGGCGGTCTCCACTTCTGGGATCTTTCATTTCATCTCATTTCCTTGATGTCTTATCGATCGCTGTCTTTTAGATGCATGTGTTCTTTCTTTCTTTCTTTTGTCAAAAGGGGATGACGGGTAGCAGGAGTGGAGCTCCACCATCTAGCCGGCCTGCCCGGAGGCGGAGGGGATTATGGGGCTGTCATACTCTAATTAGAGTGAATACAGTATGATTAAAACAAAACAAACAAACAAACTATCACTAGGAAAAATGACCTTGTCACCTTGCGCGACGCGTAGTTCATAGAGAAGCTGTTTTTCGGATAGTAATTGATACGATATTTGACGCGTGGCTCTATGAAGTCTTATGGATCTGCACGTAGATGCGGATAGTATGATATTAGTTGCACGAGATTACTATGGAGTGTAGGTCGCTGGGGTAGGCGGATTCGCGATGGTTCGACCTGTGGAACCGCACTAGATACAATGTATGGCGCTGGGTACTATGATCCATTCTCCCATGTGCGCTTGATTTCACGCTTCCAAGTTCCAATTGCACTCGATTCCATGCTCCCAGGTGTACTTGACTCCCAGCGTCCAAGTGCACCAGACTCTAACCTCTCAGGCACGCTCCACTCCTAACTCCCAAGTACACTCGACTCCCAGCTCCCAGGTGCACAGAGTTCGCAATCGTCTATCCCGTCCGGGCAAAGCCATGCCCGGTCCCGGACTGCGATTTTCCGGGCTGAGGATTCACGCCCGCTTTAGCCCTAGGGCTTCGAGGTTCAGGACTGCAACCCTGTAGGGCCTTACAGTCTTATAAATAATTAGCTTTAAACTGCATGGCTTAGGGCGATGAGAAAAACAAGCCGTCTATATTCACACATCGATACCAAGCGGGACAACAGTGCGGGGAATGCCGACCGTATTTGAAGATGCCGAATTATCCCCTGCTAGACAGTCGGAATTTCTGCTAGCGGGCCGGAATTCCTTCTTGCCAGCCGGAATTATATACACCGTAGCACCGGTAACATCCGCCAGACCCTTCAGTCACCCTGAACAAGCCCTAGGGATTCTAGCCTCGACGCAAGACGCCCTAGGGCAAACAAAGTGTTCATCAAGCCTGGACTGCGGTGCCGACCCCGAAAGACGCCAGTCCGGACGGACGGTTGAGAACCCTGCAGGTGCACTCAACTCCCAGCTCCCAAGTACGCTCGACTTCGTACTCCCAGTTGCACCCGGCTGCATTCTCCCAGCTGCGCTCGTCTCCACGCCCCCGCCCCAAAAACATAAAACTGACCGCTGCTCGAGAACGGTACCGTGGATTCGCGATCTGAGAGCGCGACCAGATTGAGCCCATCGAGTAGATTATTTAACGCTAAACCAGAATCTTAGTCAGACCATAATTAATGGAGTTAATCAGATCGTGAATCCGCTGAGCCGTTCTTGAGCGGTGGCTAATTTGATATATTTGGAGCTTTGGAGCAAGGACACTCCTGAGGGCGCAGAGTATCCAGCTAGGAGCATGGAGTTGGGAGCTCGGAGTCGAGTGTACCTGAGAGCAGAGGGTCGAGTGCACTTGGGAGCATGGAGTCGAGTGAGCTTGGAGTCGAGTGCATTTGGATGCACAGACCACTGGCGGGTGGAGAGTGGTGGCGGGTAGCCGAAATCATCACATCGGTCGATCAGAGTTTATTGGCGCTAACCTTATCTGCAACACTCTAATGGGATCTCGCGATGTCTCGTGATGTCTCACTGCCATGGTATTAAAAATTTCAGCCATCTCTCCTTCAGAAACGGTGTACAATTAGATCTTGGGGAGAGCAGACCTTCGACCCAGTTTTTTCTGCGGAGTCTGCTGCCCGATTGCCATCAATTTTGGACGTATGTATGGGCGCACATTCGGTCCTGAGTTGCTCATGCTGATTACCAGTGTTGTCAACCGTCCCGTCCGCAATATCTGCAGGACAGACGGGACGGTGCCAAGGCCGTCCGTCCCGTCCTCGCCCGCTGAGGACGGCATGTCGGCCAATGACGGCCGGGGACGGCAAAAATACCGTCATCGGCCGTCATCCACTGGCACCGGCCGACATCGGGCGGTTACTATTAATACATATACTGTAACTGTAGGGCGCGCGGTACATGATATAAATAGATTTATCTATATTTCTAGACTCTCAATCAGTAGTAAGAATTCAGGTTCGGATTGAGCAGATGTTGAAGGATCTTGCTTCATAGTTAAGATAGTGGAGAAATGTGCTTATTATAACTGAACATCTATTATGTATGATAACTCGCAAATCATCAATGGATGTCGGCCGATGACCGCCGGGGACGGAAATTTACCGTCAACGGCCGTCCCTTCCGTCCGTCCCCGTCCGGCCTCAAAAAAGACGGCGCCGTTCCGTCTTCATTGATGTCGGACGGACGGGACGGTTGACAACACTGCTGATTACAGCTGATGGTCACGTCGGTGATGCTGGTGATAGTGATAGTGATAGAAGCACTTAGACGAGTAGGTTGGCTACGTCAACTTCGAAGTTTCCACCCGACTTAGACTTTCCCATCGGCTCAAAGCTTCCGTCACCGGTGGCTCGTCCAAAGCTTCCCGCGAATGAAAGCTTTTCACCCTGAAGCGCTCCCTCAAGCGGGCTCTCAAGAGCTCTCCCAAGCAGGCTCTCTAGTCATTCTGCTTGACAATCTCGAATGAGTATTCTCAACATAAAGCGGGAAAGCAATTTCAGTGGCACCTAATTTGACGCCATGCTATAGTTTGCTGGAAATTCTCCCGTGGGATACAACGTGGTCTTTCCAGCACCCTCAATGGAACTAATATCATCAGGTACTTCCAATCTCACAGACATTTAGAGATGGTAGAACTAGAATTTATGTGGATTCCCAAAACTTCATCAGCCTACGGATTCGGGTATTAGTCTTAAGCTAGTACGCTAAATCCTCATGCACCTTTCAATTATTCCTGTACTACCGCTATGTGTGAGCTGGTACCCACTCCAGAGCCCAAAGAGGTGTATACGTTTGAAGTGGAGTGATATCGGTGGCAGTTTCGTGGCGTTGGTTCCTGCAGATGCAGAGGTAAATTGTGTGTGTGTTTATGCAGGGGTCTCTCGACTTTCGCCGAACGTGGAAGATTTCGCTTGTTGCATGTCTTGGCCAAGAGCGCACCGACATCCGGTGAATGATGGAATAGACGGCGATGAACATGTCTAGGCAGCTACTGATCTTGTGGGCGGGGTTGGTGGTTTCGTTTCGATGTTTCCGCATACTGTAAAGTGCTGGGCCGTTGCCATGCATTACGTTGGTGGTGCGCTACGAGTCTATCCATATCTTGTAGTACACGGTTGACCCGAACGTGCGTCGGAAACATCCGTTATGTAGATTGTGGTGGATACGCGAAGATAATGACTTTGACAGCGCCCATCCAACAACTATCCACCTACCGTTTCAGCCCTGAAAGATTCTATTAATACCATCTCAAGCGTTTTATTCTTTCCTTCTCCAGTTGTGGTTTTCTGAGGCTATTGCTGGCTGAGTTGGTGTACTAGTTCTAGAGTCTTATGTGTCCACCCAAATTTGTTCCGCATCTGTAACACATGTGTACCACTTATGCACGAACAAACAGTGTTCTCAACGTCTTAGCCTAAACTAAATGTCCCTGGAGCTCGATCCGGCATGGTGGGGTTACTGTGCCACGAGGCGTAATAACTTTCCCCTGGGTGCTGCGCTGGCCGAGATTTCAGGTCATCTGCACTTTCGATGTTGGCAGTACTTACTCGAGTAAGTAGATATATCGCTTATGCATCCCTGCTTAAATCCAACATAATCAGCCACAGGGGCTCCCCTAAGTTTGTGAACCAGCCCCAAATGTCGATTGAACTTAAACTCTGCCTAGATACACCTCTATATATGCTATAGAACCCCATCTTTTCATTTCCAACGTGTACCTACCGCCACGATGTTTCTCACACTGCTAACCCTCTTGCCTCTTCTCGCTCCTATTTTCGCGGCCCCGCAACCTAACGCCGACCCTCAATGTCTCATCTGCGGAGGTATGCAAGGTGGTACCACCTCTGTCGAACCCTTTTCCTCCTTCGCCGATAAATATTCAACTGTCTCCGGCTTCTCGGACTTCACAAGCGCACTCCTAATGACCGGGGTGCGATACCTTGTTACGCAGACCTACCTCTCCGACTTAAAACCTATTACAGCGACAGAGAGCGGGGCCTTAGCGTCTGCTGCTGCAACAAACCCAAACGTTAGGTCCGTGACAAAAGAGGTCCTCTCAGTCATGTCCAATTATGTCGCCACACAAACGATTCTGCCAAAAGAGGTCAGGGACGACGTTAAGAGTGATTATGATGCGATGTATGAGACGGGCGCGGTGACGACAAAGAGGAGCTCGGAGACGAAGAGGAGTTCGGAGACGGTGAAGGAAACGCTAGTGACGGAGCAGGGGGGACTGACGGTCGTGGTGACGCAGACAATGAAGGAGACTCCTAGCCCTACGGTGACAGTCAATTCGGGGATGCCAAGGATGGATACATTGTCGGTTTCAGGCCTGCTGGTAGGACTGGTGGTCGCGGTGGCGGGGGCTCTGTGAGTTGAGGGCTTTGGGTATTCACTTTTTTGCAGTCATGAGTATGGGGATGGAAAAAGGGATATAATTAATAGCGAAATAATGTAATCTGTCCTTGTATGTTCAGGGCTACTATTGGAATTGTAAATGAGTGGCCACGATGCTAGAAACGTTTCTCGGGAGAGCTTCCAAATGATTTGGGTCTACATATTTGAAATATATTGAGTGTAGTTTAAATTTCATTAACGGCGGCATGGCACATCTTATCTCACCACTATAGCGTGGTATCTGTATTCAAGTTGTCGTGAGGCTATCGTGAAGTTGTGAGGTTTTTAGCTGTGGGCCTGACGATGTTGAGATGTGAGTATACATACAATATAGTCGTAGCTTGTACCGTCGCGCCCACAAAGTGATGAGACGCGCCAGCAGGTTTTATCATGTGGGATCGGCGGGCAACCATCCAAAATCCGTTCGCGCATCTCGTTACTTTTGGGCGTGACTGTACACGATAATTCAATCACAAAGTCATCGCTTTTACACCACAATGACGTTTATATGTCCTGGTTGTGGTGTATATACACACCTTTCATTGTGTGAATCTGTATTACAAACATGTCAAAAAATGAACAAATGATATATCGATTAATAACCCGGAGTTTTAAACCAGAGAGGACCCTAAGTAACCGTAAACTTTGCTCTTGACCACAAGCCACTAGGCACTACACCATACAGCTAGTGAGTTGTACGTTTGACTTGCACGGAAGCATTCTCGTGCACAGCTTTTAACTTCATCTTCTATATAAAAGTGGGCTTAGAAAAATTCGAGACTTTCCAGCCTGTAGTCTATACTCCATCACCTCCACCCTCACATCCACCTACATATAATTAGCACCACATCATCGTTGTCAGTCGTACATCGTTTAATCTGCAAGACACCAACTTCCGAGAAAGTTTAGATGATTGTCGCAGTGCTTGAATGCAATTATACCTGTCCCTGCAGCATTTGAAAATTGAAATGCAATCACACCTCTCCCATAGCGTTTGAATGCTACCAGACCAGCTGCTGCAAGGCAGGAGTGGAAAAGTCTGTCCCGTCTAGGCAAGGCTTTGCCCTGACTATGACTTGTCGCTCTGGGAAATTTTAGACTGAAGGACTACAGGAGCTCTCCGGACTATCACCCTCACTATCACCCTAATACATTATACAGCAGTTACGCGCCGAAGATGCCAGTCCCATCCGTGCTTTAACTTGAGTCTAGAAGATACACTGTACCGCACAATAAGAACTATAATGAAATTTTTTTCAGGCTTACAATTGCATAGTCACGATGGTTTAAACAGATATATAAATGGTTGGTTGCATTTAATATAGTAGTAGAAATGGGGACAAGATGACAGAAAAGGGCATAGTGGGAGGAAAAATGGTGGAAAAATGGCAAGAACATGTTGCAACCTAGGCTCTTACAATGACAAAGTACCTTCTTGAGCAGCTTCTCACTGTTTCTCACCGTCTTTTATTTTATCCTGCAGAATAAAGGGTCATTGTGGGTAGGCCGATACATGATGTATCACTCGCACAGAACTTTCGAACTGTTACAGATGTACATGATGTTACAGGTTTGATACACGGTCACGGCTGCAGGGGCTGATGCCTCCTGTATATATCTCGAGTCTTTCTCCTTCTCTCTTCTCTGTACCATAGATTACACGCACACGGTTCTCCCCAACTTCCATATCGTAACAACTGTTGTAACAGATGTACATGATGTTACAGGTCTGATACACGGTCCTACTGCAGGGGCTGATGCATCCTGTATATATCTCGAGTCTTTCTCCTTCTCTCGTTTCTCTGTACCATAGAATACACGCACACGGTTCTCCCCAACTTCCATATCGCAACAACTGTTATTGCACCAATAGACCTCAGCCTTCGTGTGGCCGGAGATGACCCTCGTATGGCTGGAGATTGCTGTCGTGCTGATGGCATTCAGCCAGACTTAGATGAGTACGTACGCATTCACACTTGTATGACCATATATATATGGTCTCGTGGCCCTCTTAGATAGTACAATCAAGCTGCTTTATCACCTTTACTATCTCTACTTTGAACAACTTTTGTTGCTTTGAAAGACGAAGTCTATTGATCTATCTAAGGGTAGATTCTATGACTAATATCAACGAAGGGTTTGGGATATGGCGGAGACTAACAGAGTGGTGTTTGGGGCGGTGAGTGGAGGCAGTGGCGCGGCGGATGAAGAGTGAGCAATCGTGTATGGATCTATTCGGCGACTCCGGTGTACTGGTGACTCCAGAAGATCTCATTCCAGACCTTATAGTAACAACTGTGTTGCATATCCGGTAACAAGAGTAGCAAAGGGTAGCAATGGCATTCCCGAAGATTCCATGTATATATACCGAGTCGCTCTCTGTCGTACAGTCTTTGTTTGAACTTTTCGTTTTCCTGTGTGTGTTTTCGCCTGCAATGAGTGTTTCTTTTATTTATTTTTTGGGGTGAATGGTATCTGCAAAAGATTTATCGCTTGAAGCTGCAGCTCGTCCCTGAACTTTCTGTTTGTTTGTTTGTAATTATATTGTATTTGGCCACTTTCTCGTACCCAGCCTCCTGCGGCTGGGCACGAGAAAACACTTACATACATTTTCCTCCATTTCCTGCCACTTCTCGAACCAACAAAGGAACCAAGCAAAGATGTGACCTTCTTCCGCTACCTAAAAAACAACCCCCCCCTCGAACTCATCGTACTGCGCTTGAAAATCAGCCCCTCTAGCACGAGATTAAGCGAAATTTTTTTGGAATGAGACCAGCACAAATAAGTACATTTCTGTGCCATTGCCAACCCACATTCTACACATAACTCCACCATTTCTCCACCCACTTCTCCACCCCTTCCTCCATCCCCAAATTCATAAAAAACTCTGCGAAACAAACGAATACCATAAACAGCTGGAGCTGAATCTGGGCTCCCCTGCAACTACTACCCCCACTACCACCAGCGCCCACCCCGGCCACTGCCCCATTCTCCGTCGCCGTAGTGCTAGGCGTCTCCTTCACTGTCTGCGTCACTACAACTGTCGACAGCCCCGTTTCCAGCACCGTCTCCTTCCCCGTTTCCGAACCCCTCTCAGTTGTTACCACCCCACAGTCTGTCTCCCATATTCCATCAAACTCGCTCGCCACATACCTCCTTACACTCTCTGGCAGCACCGTCCGCGTCGCAATATAACTGCTCATAACCTCAACAAACCCTTTTGTCAAGCTCCTCGCATTTGGATTCGTAACTAGTGCCGATTTGATGCCACCGTTTTCGGTTGCGGTGAGGCTATATAAGTTGCTGATGTAGGTCTGTGTAAATGGGTAGGCCCCCCCCCCGTAGCGAAGTAGCTCGACGATGAAGTCGGAGAAGTGGGTGACGGTCGAGAATTTGGAAAAGAAGCTGCTGAAGGGATCTGGGGTGGAGGAACCAGCGTTCATACCACCGCCGCAGATGAGGTACGGGGGCGCGTCAGTGGTTTGGGAGACGGCCGTGGCGGTTTGCCGCGCAGCGAGGGTGATGGGGAAGAAGAGAAGGAGGAAGAGGAACGTGGCGGTGCGTAGCGTGGGGAACATGTCGGTAAGGTACACGTTGGAGATAAAAAGACGGAGTACTGGGGTATATATCTAGCCAGACTTCTGGGCTGATCACCAGCAGAACACGGCCGGTATTTCTAATACTAAACCAACGACCACCAGTGGCCGCTTGCAACCTCGCGCCAAATATTCGCCTTTAGCAACACCCAGGGGAAAGTTACTATGCGTCCTGGTACAATAACCCCTCCTCACCTGTATCTAGGACATACAATGCCAGATAGAGCCCCAGGAACATTTGCGTGTAGGGACATGTAGGCCAAGATATCTAGCACTTGTCCATCAGCTCCACAAAGATTGGTACCTTTCATAGCCATATTTATCACAGCCTGTATTCAACAGTTGCTATATACCGAACGTGGGCGTTGATGACAAAAACTAACAAGCGAATCTTCCACATTCGGCAAAAGCCGAGAGACACCTGCATCTGACAGGGATATGTACCCCACCAGTGCTACCCCGCGCGTGCTGCCCCACCAGTTCTGCCCCACATCTGCCGCACGCCTCCGTCATCAGTACTCACACTGGGAAGGTGAACAACTAAAGGGCTGTCACCAAAACGGCTATCTCGGCTCCTGTAAACGAAGTAGATGAATCGAACTCCACTTCAAACCCCGGATTGTTGATATCAGGAACCGCCGGTGACAATGCATAGATGAGATTTGGACTCCGAATTCACTGCGAGCAACCATCAGAGCTTTAGGAATGCTACAAAGATGGAGATTATCTCACGTTACTACAAGTCTGGGACGAGCTGATATTGGCTCGCTTGTGACAGCGGTAGTATCCTTGATGCGAATGGAATCTAGTGTATCTCAATATTATAAAGCGAAAACGCACCCTAGATAAAATCCAGTAGTTCAGAAGACAAGCGCGGTATTGTTCTAGCGAAGGGTGATCTCATGACCGTTAAACCTTGTGCCATCTTAAATGACTGCCATAGTGCTTGAATGCAACCGTACCTTCTCCTACTACATTTGAATACAACCCCTCTCTTCCATAGTGTTAGAATACTAAAAGGCTGCCTGCTGCAATGTTTAACTACTACCACACTGGCTACTGCAGCACTGAAATCCACTGCCCGCCGCTTGAAATGCCCACCACACGGACTGCGGGAGAGTTTAATTGCAACCACAACCCTCTCAATATTGTGGCATTTACACTGCAAAGTCTGATCTAAACAAAACTGTGTTAAAATTACGCCTTCGTGACTTATAAACTGTTGCCTACTGAAACCATCAACCCTGGGGGTTTAAGTTGTAAAGATCTATTGATGCGATACTTGTGTCGAGTTGAACATTTGTTATGCCGATTTTATATGGAGTAATAGTTGATTTAACTGTAGTTTTGAGATAGCTTGGGTGGGTTTTTAGCGCATGACACCACCATGGTTTTGCATCATACACTTTTCGTTTAACATTATATCGGGATCCTCGCGTGTTTTCCATATATTCGGTAATGAATCTTTACCTCAACTGTTACTTCCTTCACGCAGAACAGTGAGGCCAAAAAATACCTGAAGCCATGGCCTTTATGATAAGATTCCTGTAAAATAAGACAGTAATCCACTACGACGCAAAATCTGTTCGTTTCAGTGCAAACTATCAAGGGAATATTGCACCCGTTCTTTAGCAGTATTAGTTTGAATTCGATGTGTTTATGTGCTCAAGCGATACATCTGTAGTGTGCACACCCAAGACTGAGACCCGTGGAAATCATTAGGAAATGGTGGGTATCACGCTGTTTCGTTTGTGGGGTCCTGGTTTTTCTTGTTGCTGGGTACATGGTTACGGAAGTTATGTGTTATATTGTCTTGCGCGTTCGGATGCTAATTGTTGAATTCTGTACTATCGTCGGTGGCCGTACGTAGGAAGAGATGTCAAATTAACTCCTATGCTACGTAACTATCAATGACGCTGTTTGATGGGATGCCGCAAACAAGTAGAAATCTGATGGGGTGGAATGAGACGTTCATTTACCCAATTTAAGCTATCACCGCTTTAGCAAAGCTCACGAGCTGATGATAGGTGCATCACGTGGTAACGAAAACGTTCCTGAGCTGTCAGATGAGGGAACCGTCTGCATGAAAATGTCTATCTCCGGTGCATAAATCGTATTTCATTGTTCTAATTATATTATATTTAGCCGCTAGTGGCTATGGTATCTTTTGTTATAGTAAGGTGCTGAGCTGTGGGGGCGAGTGATGGATAATGTATATTCTACCACTACTAAAATGATTTTTAGTATACAGTGATGTTTAAGCCCGATATAACTATATCTGTAACTGAGTGCTCTCCACATTCCCGAACCCTGTAATCTGGTTAGTGTAGCTGTTACAGCGATGGAACGGACAGATCGATTAGCAGCGGCTTGTCCGGCGAATGGCCACCGGCTAATTCTCTAAGCGCGATAGACGAAGAATGAACCGAACGATATATAGGTATAGCTACCACACTTAAACTTCTATCCACCAGTGCACACGAATGTGTCCTCGGTGTGATCGCGTCGCATTCACCACCCCGCTGCCATCACTCGTTCACTTTATCCGGAGGTGTTACAACACCGTGAATTGTGCGCAGTTCACTTGATAAATGGAATGGATGCATAGTTGAGACTTCCACGGCCGATTACGTACTATGGGATCTCTAAATCAACCATTTTCCTCGTTATATTGCAGTGCCGATACATATGGCATATCTTGCTCACCGACGGTACGGAAGTGGTTATAGACAGATGTACCAAAGCAATGATCTTAAACTCTCGCTTCACCTAAGTTAGGGATTGGTGGGCAGCGCTTTACCGAAAAGAAAGACGGGTGAGCCAAGTTAGCCCAAAAGAAGGTAGTCAGCTATAAACCTTAGGATATGTACATGCGTTTGGTTTTTGACAATCTCCATAACGACAAGAGCCCGTGCAAAACTGATAAAGCTGCGTTCCCGAAGTTTCGGGGTAATCTGGAGCTCTGTAACAAGCCATGTTATTGTTCTTGGCATCTCATCAATTCGAGGTTCATGCGTTTGAAGTGGCGCACCCTTTCCCACGATGTGCAATTAGCCTCACCCCATGTGAGCCCCTGTCCACCCTTCGTGGCATTCCCCTATCACCCTTTGCTCTCTCCTTGGGGCCATATCAGGGTCAGCTACGGTGTGGAGATGCATCAATGGACGTGCACTGTGACGATTGGAGTTGAAGCAGGAAGAAACCGTCTTTCTACGAACTATACGTTGACGTTGTATTTCACCATTGTAAAGCCATGGTTTTGCATGATATTCCTTTAGTGAGGGTGGGCAGAAGAAAGCACCTGTTAAAAGGCAACAGGCGCTGAAAGTAACCGAATAAAGGCATCTGTACAGCGTTCTAGGAAGGTAACAAGCTAAAAAGGCATTTAGGCACGAAGCAGTACTTTATCGATTCCTGGTACCTATATCCCGTAGCTGGCTCATCCATCCAGGTAACTTTTGCGGGCGATAAATTTTCTCACGCAATTATAATTCATTCCACAGCATCAGATTATAACCTTTGAATTTTAGTATTAAATGAGAGAGCAGAAAATTGGTGGCACTTTTAACCCTGGACTCGAACCTCAAAGTGGTCAGTTAACTTGGGTTGATATCTAGACCAACAAACGCATAGCCAGTGTCTTCATTGCTCTTTTGTACGGGGATCCGGAAAAATGTACGAAGAGTACATTTCTAATTTTCTTACAGTTGGGTAAAGTTTGAGCTCTGGGTACTGGTGACTCACATGTTTCCCTTCCCCGCCTGAGCCGCGTTCGAAAATTTGGCTCGAGTGATATAACAACATAACCCAGTATCTTTCCGCCGAATCATTCGTTCCAGAGAGCAAATGCTGCGATGAGTATGGAGGTAAGGAAGAAATAGAACTGGAGAATGGCTTTCGGGGGTCTCACGGAATAATCTCCTTCGAACATGATTGAGACCTGTAATGTCCCGGCGCAGGTATTGTAGTTGACATCCGCGCTCTAGCTACGCTTGTAATCCAATTATGATACTTCTACCATGTGGCTTCATGGAAGAGGGCAGTATGTTGGTTGTTGTGCCCACCCGAGAAACAATCGGAATAACTACGTGTACGGTTATGGGGGAGCTGATAATAGTGAGAATTACGATACGAACGCTGCCCGTTAATCTCACCAATATGTCTGAAAAGTGGAATATTTTGTCTAGGGCTGCAGTATCCCAGATACTAACTATAAATCATCAACAATCAACAGCAAGGACTGTCAATTCGGAGTTTATGACCTAATCCCAACTCAGCCGGTCGCTTGCTGATGGTATGTGAGTGCAACCTTAGTATATGAAACAACAATCCACCTTGCTAAGTATGATCACTCATGCCAAACGAACACATTGATCCAGGTAGCCTGCGTCTAGGCGGTGGCCCTGTACGGGAGCGAACTCTGGTGGGATCCAAAAGAAGTGGGACGGCGAGACGACCTCCAGCTCCTCCTAAACCGTCAAGCCAGGTCCATCATAGGCGCACTACCGACTACTCCGAAAGGGGCGCTGATGAGAGATTCAGGGCTCACACCTGCACCAGTAGCCCTCGACACTAGACAGCAACATTTCGCGGTGCGGCTAGCAGACCTGTGTGAGGGATCCAAATTGAAGGAGCTGCATGACTACCCCACCTCTGGTACACCGATATGCAGAGTAGTCAAGAAAGAGCACAAACGCGGCCAGACAGCAGAGACCATGCGCTGGCTGGACCCTGGGGAGGAGCCAGCAGCCAAGACTATAATACTGGACGACGACGTTGTAGCTGAGAGAGCCACCAAATGATGGGTGAGAGACAAGGAGAGGAAAGCGGGATCAGGTGTCTGGATGTGGTGGGCAGATGGCTCTCGAACGGACGATGGGAGAGTGGGAGCCACAGTGGTGTGTTCAAACGGAGACAGTTGGACAGTCTTCTGCAGCCACCTTGGCACAGGAAGAAGGGAGGTGTTCGACACAGAGCTATGGGCAATCGGAATTGCGCTTCGAAAGTCCGTTGCAAGAGCAGAGGCACTGTCTGCGCACGGAGTCACGAGGGTGGCGATATTTAGTGATTCGCAGGCAGCCATCAGACAGATGACACACTTAGACTTAGGGCCTAGGCAGCCGCTCGCGAGAGTGGTTAACGACAGTGCTAGGGTCTTCTGCGACAGCTACGGCATAAAAGTCGAGATTCACTGGGTCCTTGGGCACTCAGGCATCCCTGGGAATGAACAGGCCGACTGACAAGCGAACAGGACACGTACATACCGAGGATACACAGTATGCGAGCTAATATACACCTCGGCCGCAAATAGAGCCAGACGGATCTCCGAGGGACGATCGACTGCGAAGGCACAGTGGGAGGCTGACAAATCCAGCAAGCACTCCAGTTACAGACTGAATGGCAAGGCCGGAAGCAAGAGACCCATCCCAATGACAAGCGTGAAGTCATTGGCAGCCAGGTTCTATAGACTAAAGTCCGGGCATGCACCCACAGGAGTATACTTAAAATGGTTCGGACACCGGGAAGGCGACAAGTGCTGGTGGTGCAGAGGAACCACAGCACAGACACGGGAGCACCTCATTCGCCACTGCCGCTGATGGAAAGAAGAACAGCAGGAGCTCTGGAGAGAGGTCGGGAAGGCAATGGGCTGGAAAATGAGCAGATGCCGGAATATCCAGATCTCTGAACTGTTCTCCATGGAGACATGTGATCAGGCGGTGATGGACTTCCTGGCGGCGACGGACACTGGAAAGTTCCCCGCCCAAGTGTGTCAGCCACTGGGGATTGACGAGACAGTCTTCGTCTTCTTTTTCTTCCTTCTTTCTTCTTTTCTTTTCTTCTCTTCTTTCCATTGTATGGTGAGCTTTTAGGTACGGTCAGTCTCTTATCCATTTCATTTCATCTTTTATCTGTCAGCGGGGAATAAGGGTAGCGAGCGGGGATCTCTGCCACCTTGACCGGCTCGCCCGGAGGCGGAGGGGAATTTGGTTCTGTCATACTGTAGTTAGAGTGAATACAGTATGAATAAAACAAAACAAAACAAACGAACACATTGATAATTCACAGATAGCAATTGTGTCATTCAGCTTGACAATCTCGGATGAGTGTTCTCCACATTAGTTTGTTTCATGTAGTACAACGCACATAACGGATGTTCCTGGCGCACGTTCGGGTCTGCCGTGTAACACAAAAGCCAACCTGCGGAACTCATGAACAAGCGTTGAAATGAACTAACAGTATTTCAATATCTTGGCTAACATCAAATTCGCCCTAGAAGCTCGATTCGGCAGGCACAGGTGAGGTGGACTTACTATGCCATGAGGCGTAGTAACTTCTAGATGCTGCTGCAGGCCAAGATTTGACCCGAGAGATTTCAGCTATGTATTTGATGTCGGCTGTAGATATATCGCTAATGCACTCCTGCAGAAGGCCAACATAATCAGCCGCAGAGCTCAGCTTAAGCTCGTGAACCGACTCCAAAATTTTGCACTCACTGAACGGAGGAGTTGGGATCGAGGTTAAATACCACTACAGCACCCCGTCTTTTCATCTTCACTTTCATCTTCAACGTGTACCTACAGCCACTATGTTCCTCACGCTACTTGCTCTCCTCCCCCTCCTTGCCCCTACATTTGCGGCCCCACAGCCCAATACCACCTCCCAGTGTTCCCTCTGCAAGCGTATGGAAGGAGACGACTCCGACAGCCCCCTTTCCTCCTTCTTTGACAAATACTCGACCGTCCCTGGTTTCGACGACTTCACAAGCGAACTCTATCTAGCCGCGGGAATATACGGTATCACGCAGACCTTCATTACCGACGAAATTTTTGTAACGGCGACAGCGAGCGAAGTCTTTGGGCCCATTATAGCCACAAACACAAACAGTGGGTCCTATTCAAAAGAGTTCATAGAGGCCATGTCTAGTTATGTCGCCACAGAAACGGTTCTGCCGACAGGCATCAGGGATGAGGTGAAGAGCGATTTTGATGCGATGTGGGAGACTGGTACGGTGACGACGGAGAGGAGTTTGGAGACGGTGACGGAAACGTTGACGCCGGTGTTGTCATCACTGATACCGACGGTGCCGACGGAGCTTGGGGCGACGACCGTGGTGACGCAGACGTTGAAAGAGGTACCTAGCTTTACGGCAACAGTCAATGCGGGTATGCCAAGGTTGGATATGTTGTCAGTTTCGGGGCTGCTGGTTGGAATGGTGGTTGCGGTGGCGGGAGCCCTGTGAGCTAAGGGTTTGGGTATTCGCGATTTTTGCAATCATGTACGAGGACGAAGAAAGGGATATAATTAATAATGAAATAATTTAATATTTGTATGTTTAGGGCTACTAATGTCATGAACTAGTCCCAAATTTTGCGCGATCACTGAGCGAGTGATAAATCATAACCCGCTGCCTTTCCAGTGAACCATTCGGTCCGGAAGGCAAATATTGCGATGACTATAGAATGAATCGCGCCGTCGAATGACTTCTGCGGGTCTCGTGGGACAATCTCGTTCGACAATAATAGAAACCTGCAGTGTCCTGGCGCAGGTATTGTAGGACATCCGCGCCTGGTTGCGGTAGCAATCCAATTATGACACCTGTAGTAGCTTCACAGAGGGTGGTACATTGGGGTTCGTTCATATCCGAAGCAATTTCTGCCCGCGAGTCGCTATTTCATAATTGCGAGTCGATTCCACACTTATGACCCAATCCCAGCTCGGTAGTCGCTTGCTTGTGTGAGCGCAGCATCTCGGTAGGCGGGACAAGATTCTGTTTGCTAAGTGCAGCCGCTGAATGGGCACTCGTGATTCGCGACAGCAATTATGTCATTCCACCCGAAAAACTCCGGATACGTTATCAACATGTAGCAGGTACACAATTTCAATGTGCCAATGTGTCGCCAAGCAGTACTTTACTAGACGCTCCCAAGGAATAGGCGTGGGTTCCCGCAGAAACCGAACCATATCATCAGTACCTCCACTTTTCGAGACGGATAGGGTTGGTAACAGTCCTGCTTTCACCGGGAATCCTCAGCTACATCCATGGACTCACAGTACATTTGATCCTCACGCGCCTTGCTCATTCCGAACTACCACGGCTGATACCCACTCTAGCGTCCAAAATGTATGCCTGCAGTGGAGCGATCGGTGGCGGTTTCGTGGTGCTGGTACCTGCATATGGGAGGGAAACTGGTGGCGCATCTGTAGGAGTCGCCGGACTTTTCTGAGCGTGGGGGTTTCGCTTGCATGGCCTAGGCCTCCGCCCGTGGCGTTGGACATGGGTTTGTTTCCTTGCACGGCGGATGTTTCCGCGCGCTCGGGTATGCTGTGTAACGCCGCAATCGTGTGGGGTCCATGCACATGCTAAAATGAACGGACAGTGCTTGAATATCCCCAAGCTCGATTTAGCAGGTACGAGGTTCCCTAGGGTTTATCATTTTAGTGTACGTAGTGTAAATGCCACGACTCCGTTGTGTAAACCTCACGTCGGTGTTTAAACTACACTACATCGCTTAGAAAGAGCTTAACTTACACGATAGTATGACAGTAGAGTGCAAATCAAACGCTAGTGAGTGGTTCTTCATGAATTTAATCAACTATTTTTGGTGTTGAGGCTTTCAAATCAGCGAAACAGCACAGCTGTCAGAGATGGTAAGAAAGGACATGCACTTTTGCCCCCTAGAACTACAGCGGAGTAATTTGGCAGTGTCTCGTGCATGTGTGTGCACGCGTATGTGTGCCAGGGACTGAGAGTGACGCTTTTGTGGGCTAGAACACTACAAAACATTTAGAATAAACCATTTTGTGGTGGCAATTATACGATACTGTAGTTTCACAGTACTGCACTGACATTCACTTTTTCTAACTACAAATACAACGACAATTAACAACAAATTAAATGATACACCTCACGCTGATAGAGTGTAAATGCCACACACTTGTTGTGTAATGTAAACTACCTACGGTGAAATGAACTCTAGGGCAGTTAGTGATAAAAATCGTTGGTAGGTATGTTGCAACTAGCTACGATACTATGAAATGGGGAGAAACGCGAATTTGCCAGTTAGAGTACTCACCTTACTTGACGCTGGTGTCAGTCAGAGCGAAGCAGCAGCATATCATACTGGGTTCCCCAACAGACAGCCAGTGACTGGAGTTGCAGTAACTCTGAATCCAATAGAATGTTTAGAGGACCATGAAACAGTATATAAAAGCGACAGCTAAATCCTCTGACAAAGTAGAAAAGATGCAGCAGGCAGTTCAACAAGAGTGGGATAGACTACAGCGAAAGGATTGGAATAGGTTTATAGATAGAATGCCAGAGCGGTTACAGGTTAAGGAGGACAGATACAGTTTTAGTCTACACACTTTACACTCTGTATTCATTATTAGTGTATACATTCTATCTACTTGTGTATGTTCGGTCCTATTGGCGAATCCTCTATTTTGCGAACTAGGGAGGAAAGTTTGCGATACTTTTGACCAATTCGCAAATTGAAACCAACTAGCAAAATCATGAACCCCATACTCTACTTCCGTACAATTTTGAACATGAACAATAGAAATACATGATGCTTTGAACCTCATGCATCGTGTTTTTAGGCCTGAAGTTTGCCAGAGTATGTACAGTACTCGATAGCAGTCATGCTATATGTACAACATAATCTCACTATGGTGGGAGTGGGGTGTTCTTGCCATCCTTCGAGGCATAATCGATTATCTCAAGCATCCCCCGCTTAGTGGCACAGGTTGGGGTTCATAATCCTCCATCAGCTGGACTAAGTGTTTCCCAAATATAGTCTGATACTGGCAAACAAAATCCGCGATATTTCCGACTGGTTCGCCAAAATGACTTCCATCTCACAAACTGGTGCAAATCCGTGAACGGAACGCTTAAGTTCTCAGACGGGCATGAGCTTTCTATCGGACGGAACATATATATCCCAGTTTTTACTGTTGAGGAGCGGAGGCTAATGGATGTGGTAGTTGCGTGGGCGCGATGTGCCTACCGGCGATTCCCCACTCAACCTCGTACAACCCAGGCACAGGCGAAGCCGAGTTATTGTGCTACGAAGCGTAGGAAATTTCCCCTGGTTGCAGGCCAAGATTTGGCGCGGAATATTTCAGGTGCTATTGCGCTTTCGATGTTGGTGGGTATATCGCTTGTACACCCCTGTAGAAAGCCAAAATGATCAGCCGCAGGAGACTCTTGCTACGCTGTGAATCAGCCCGCAAATTTCAAGTGCTCATGGAGCGTATGGAGTGGAAGGATATTCAACTCTGCTTAGATACTCTTATATACCTCAGTACGCCCCGCCTTTTCATCTCCACGTATACCATACCTCCAGCCACAATGTTCCTCACCCAAGCACCCTCCTTCCGCTCCTGGCGCCTACCTTAGCGGCGCCCCAGCCCAACGCCGACCCCGAGTGTCTCTTCTGCGGGGGAATGCAAGGCCACGCCTCCACTTCCACCGATACCATATTCTACGACAAATACTCGACAGTCTCGGGCTTCTCACAATTCACCAGCGAGATCGTGAGGACGGGGGTGAAATACCTTCGGACGCAGACACACGACTCGGACCTAGAATGGTTCACGGTGACAGACAGCGCCTCCTTCGCGTCCGCCGCTGCTACGAACCCAAATCTGATTTCCTTGACCAAGGAGTTCTTTGATGTCATGTCCAATTATATCGTCACCGAGACGGTGCTGCCCACGGATGTCAAGGCTGCGGTGCAGGACGATTATGACGCGTTGTGGGAGACGGACGGGGGCGCGGTGACGACGAAGAGGAATTCGGTGGCGCCTAAGGAAACGGCGGAATTGTCGCCAGTGGGATCGACGGTGCCCACGACGGAACAGGGGCCGCCAACGGTCCTGGTGATTCAGACGATATCGCAGACGCCGAGCTTGCCGGTGGCGCTAAATGCCGGGTTGCAAAGGGTCAATATGTTGTCGGTTTTGGGGTTGCTGGTTGGAATGGTGGTCGCGGTGGGGTGGGTGCTGTGAGAAGGTTTGGGTGTGCGCATTTGTTGCTGTCGTGAGTACGAGTCGGAGAAAGAGATGTCATAATTGTAGGATATTGTAATATTTGTATTTGTATCTTCAGGGCTACTAATGGCATTCGTAATTGAGGAGTGGCTATCAATGCAGGAAACGTTTCTGGATCGCTTGGCAAATGATTTCCTTGGCTATATTTGGGTGGAGTTTAAGTCTCACCACTGGCAGCGTGGCATATCTCAAGATTGTAGGATGATATTTCTTACGACTGTAAGGCGGTATCTGCCTTTAAGTTGTTATGTGATTATTGTTATACTGTGGTGAGATTGTGAGATTTTCAGCGGTTGGCCTGGTGATGCCGAGCGTGTCAATGCCACAACAGGATTGTGGTCATATACACAATATCGTCGTGACTTTTACAAACGATGACTCAACTACAAAGACATCGCTTTTACATCGTAACGACGTTTATGTCATTTTAGTGGTGTATATACACACCTTTTCATTGTCGAATTACATCGCAAACATTCTAAAAAAATTAAGATATATCTAAGAATGACCCGGGATTTGAACTAGAGAGGGCCCTGGGCAGCTGCAAGCTTTGCTTGTAATCACAAGCCACTGGCCACTATATCATGACGTGCGTTGAAGGTTTGATTATGCAGGGATGCTCATTCACAGATTTTAACTTCATCTTCCAAAAAATTACACGTAAAATTTGCACTACTTTCAGCTTGTGTTTTCCATAGAGGCTCCATCACCTGTACCCCGCACCCCTTCGTTTAACCCCCCACCATCATTGTCAGCCGCACGCCATTTAATCTGAGCCGCACCAACATCTGAGAAAGCTTAGATAGCTACCGGGATGCTTGGATGTATAACCATATCTTCTCCCTTAGCGTTTAAATGCAGCCACCTTCTCCAATAGCGTTAGCATGCTACCAGACAACTCTAGTAATTGTGCCATACTCTAGTCAGAGTGCATGCAGAACGGTTAAAACAAAACTCTAGTAGCCACTACAAGGTTTAACTGCTACCACGCTAGCGTTTGCATCAACGGTCGGGCCAACATTAATCGCTAGAGTAGGCGATCGTAAGCCAGGGGCGCCCGCGGACTAAGTGACCTCTGCCCACCACAAATTTGTATACCACTACTAAAAATAGCGCTTTCTCAGCCTAAATTTTTCAAAAATAACGTCGTCTGCTACTCATACAAGATAATTATTGGCCGATTTTATGCTGTAGATGGCATGCGAACACTGAGGAGCCTGCGGACCCTGATAAGCCTTCAGGCTTTACAAATTGTCAGCATGGCAGTAGCGTTCAAAATGTTACCAAACCTGCTGCCACAGTGTTTGAATGCTACTACACCCGCTGTGTGAGAGTTTAATGCAACCACCGCCCTGGCGAGATTGTAGTACTTACACTACAAGTTCAATCTACCAAAGCTGTCTTTAAACTATACCTTCGCGGCTATTAAACTACTACTTACTGAAACTATGAACACCCAGGGTCTGAGATCTAAAGATCCAGTACTTCGATCCTTACGCCAGGTTAAACAATCCTACAGGGTGTAATGGATCCCGTGGTCTTCGGACAGCTTCGGTAGCCGTTCAACGCATGCAGCACCACCGTAGTTTGTACTATAGCATTTTGGTTCAATTTTACATCGGGAACTTCGTGTGTTTTACGTATATTCAGTAACGAATTTAAATTCAACTATTACCTTCCTTCACGTGGAACTGCGACGTCAAATACCCAGCTTGAAGATAAGACCTTGCGATAGGGACTTGTAAGATAAGGTAGTAATGCACTACAACTCAAAATATATTCTTTTGAGTGCAGACCTATCATGGAAATATTGCACTTGTCCATCTTTTACAATGTTCGTTAGGATTCGATGTGTTCATGAGCTCAAGCGATACATCTACAGTGTGCACACCTGGAACTGTTCGGAGACCTATGGAAATTACTACACAGCTCTATTACATAGCTCTCTTTTCATACATCGTGGTTTTTGTCCAGCGGAACAAAGGGTCAATGCGGGTAGGTCGATACATGATATATCACTCGCACAGAATTTTCGAACTGTTACTTTGAAAGACGAAGTCTATTGATCTATCTAAGGGTAGAGTCTATGACTTATATAAATGGAGGGTCTGGGGATTTAGCGGAGACTGATGGAGTCATGTTCGGGACGGCGAGTAGAGGCAGTGCCGGATGAAGAGAGTGAGCAATCATGTATGGGTCTATTCGGCGACTTCTGTGTACTGCTCTAAGGGAGTCAAAAATGTGCTTCATTAAAGGCACCAGAAAAGTCACAGAACAGTGCCTTTTCCTACACCGAAAATAAAAGGCATTTAAGTGCAAGAATTGGCTTAGGGGTTCTTTTGTATGGCAGTAAAAGGCACCTTGGAAATGGCACTGAAATGGAACTACGCAGTGTATTGAGTGCATTTCTAAGGTTACATTTTTTCTTCGTGCCTTTTCACCTCTGTCTATTGTCCGTGCCAGTCTCCCTGTGCCTTTTCTCCGGACCTTTTCTCCCTGTGCCTTTTTTCTCCGCCGTGCCATTCTTCAGACTATCCGCTTATCCATCTCCCGATTTTTCGGTTCATTTGACTTCCCCTCAAGCTTCGGTACCGTGGCGTCAGTGTACGGCTCCTTATTGAGGGCATCGATCAAATCTTCGGAGTACCCAGATCACTCCGAGTCTGAGATAGAGATCTCCGCATATAGTAATATACCACTGAACATCCGCTGCAGCTGTAACGGTGCGGTAAAACGACATTAACTACACAAGCCGAAAGTAAAACTTAAAAGCGGCATAAAAGAGTTGGCCCAAACCAGGGCCCAAAACTCGCCTTTGGCTCCTTCGGTCATGTGCGAGTGTACTAGACACGGCTGCATCCAGATAAATTTCGTGCACTTAAAGGTTTTAACCTGAAGGCTACTGGAACTAAGGCGGGCACTAACTTTGCGGGCTTGGTACAGAGCCTATCTCCCCGCCAGCCTCGGGCTTGGTGTGGTGCCTATCTCCCCGTGAGCCTCGGGCCGGAGTAGTGCCTTTCTCATGATGCTTCGCTCTTAGTGCTTGAGATGATCTCTTTCTTTATATATGTCTATCTTCTTCTCTCTCTGTACGATAGACAATTGAGCTTCTTCATTCTTTCTCTTTTGCTCTCATCAATATAAGGGACGAAACGAAAGTTTACCAGGCCGTGGGTAAGAGCATAGCGAGCGAAGAGCCGAGTGCTACCGCGCACGCAGCAGCCGGGGACGAGTTCAGGCTCATCCTGAGTAATAGTTTGTGTTTTTTGTTTGAACTTTTCGTTTTCCTTGTGCTGTTGCACCTGCAACGGGGTTTTTTTTTATCTGTCTGAAAGGAATAGTCTCCGAGTGATCCACCAAGATTTTGCTTCCTGAAGCTGTAACTCGTGTCCGAACTCCCGTACTACGCTCGAAAAACCGCCCTTTGGCACGAGCTTGCGAAATGGAAAATCTTTGAATGAGACTAGCACGAATAAGTTCATTTCCGAGCCATTGCCAAACTCACATTCTACACATAACTCCACCCTTTCTCCACCCCTTCTCCATCCCTTTCTCCTCCCGAAATTCAAAAGACCCCACGAAACAAACAAATACCCTACCTAATCAGCTGTAGTTGATTTGCAGGGCCCAGCTTTTGCAAACTCACAAGGGAGCGGATCTTTTTTTCGTAAAAACAGAGAGTGGTCGATCAATTCCAAGTTTCTGCCTCTTCGCTACCTAGAACTACCTACCTATGAAACCCAATCTCAAGAACATGACTACCAACCCATTGAATCACACCCTCGAAACCGACAACACCCTCACCCAAACAATAAACTCACAGAGCTCCCACCACCCCAACAACCACCACTACTACCAGCCCAGAAACCGGCAACATACCCCCTCTGTGTATCCCAGCATTCGCTATCGCCGTATTGGCAGCCACCGTAGAAGTCGGAGTTTCCTTAACAGTCTGTGTCACCACAATCGTCGGCCCCCCAGCATCCGTCGCCGAACCCCTCTCCGTCGTCGCCCCATCCGTCCTCCAAATCGCACTAAACTCACTCGCCACCTGGCTCCTCACACCCGAGGGCAGCACCGTCTCCGTCGCAGCATAACTATTCATAATCGCAACAAACTCTTTCGTGAAGCTCCTAATCTTTGGGTCGGTAGCTGCTGCCGATGCAATGGCGCCGCTTTCGGTGGCTGTAAGGGGCCCGAAATCGGAGATGTAGGTCTGGGTAGCTATGAAGGCTGTTACGGCGCCTAACAATTGGTCGGTGAAGTCGGAGAAGCTGGTGACGGTCGAGTATTTGGAATAGAAGCTGGAGAGGGGCGCTTGGGAGGAGCCGGCGTTTGTGCCCTCGCAGACAAGGCAGAGAGGCACGTTGGTATTTTGCGGGGGGGTTTGCGGGGCGGCGAGGGTAAGGGGGAGGAGGAGGAGGAGGGGAAGGAACATGGGGGTGGGTTGCGTGGGAAACATGTCGATGAGGTACACGTGAGGGATGAAAAGACGGGGTGTTGGGATTATTTCTAGGCAGCGGCTGATCTGCAGGAAAATATATTGCCCCACACCAAAGGCAACGGTCACTTGCAATGCCTCAAATCTTGGCCTGCAGCAGCATCCAAGCCAACGTTGCTACGCCATAGCACAATAACTCCGCCTCGCCTGCGCCCATCAGATACCATGCCTGATAGGACATATTTGCCAGTGGGGACATGTAGGCCAAGATAGTTGACGTATGACCGTTGGCTTTTGGGTGGTACAACTGAGCGTGCGCTGGCAACGTCTGTTGTATAAGGGAGTGGCTCAAGGGCAAAGCACTGAAGTCAACCATCCGTCCGGGATTACCGAGGGCGGTGAAGGACACAAATAACGGCAGGAACGCCACTTTGCAGTCGCAATCGCTCCAGGAAGTCCTTAGCAGATATCCATTGATGATGAAATTCACTTATAAAACGAATTGAACTATACCAAACCTCAAATTTACTCACAATATGTTCAGCATACCCTATCCATGACCGTCGGTTCGCTCATATCAAGCTATATAGAACACCATATTACTTTCTGTCGGCCGAGAACGATGTTTTCGCAGTCCCCGGTTGTCATGCCGTCCCTGTTGAGTAAGGATGGGACGGACGGCCTTGGCACCATCCCATCCGTCCTGGAGAAATTTAGGACTGGACGGTTGACAACACTGGTATTGGTATAACAGCGTACGCTGGTAACGCCTGTGGTATCCCCCGCACCATCGGTAACCTTCAATTATATATTTTTCCTTTCGGGTATAGTTATGCGTAAGTATCTTTTTCTTTCGGGTATATTGTGAGTAAAAGAGTAACATTAGAAGCCCAGTTAGCTAATCAAAGTCTTTACCACACGACGATTTTTTACTCACACTATACTCCAAAGGAAAGGGATACGAATTGACAGTTACCGAGCGTGTAAGGGATAGGGAGCATAACTAAACGGCAAAGCGGTTCGTCAGTGTTGTTGTAACACAATGCATTCGACCGCTAATAATCACGCACTAAATACAATTTCCCATCTTTCATACATCAAAACGATGCATCACAGTTGTGGTTTCGCACCCACTACCCAACGAAAATATCCTCTAACTTATTACCTCCAAAATTAATGGCTGGCACTCAGGACATCTCCATTTGAACCTCACGACCTCAAATCCCATTCATCTTGTCTCCTCCCTTTCGATCACCAACTCTCACATCCTCCATCCCGGGAATCCTACACTAAAATTACCCCACACACATCTTCAATCCTCATGCAAGATCCCCTGGGTCGCAACTTCCTTCTAACCTTGGCCGTTCGCCGTGTTCCTCCTCTTTCTCTTCTGCCTGGAATTCCTCACCTCCGGTAAGCGTGATTCCCTCCTCTCCTTTTGCTGTCCAAATTTCTGGCATTGACCTCGTAACCTTTCACCCTTAACATCTTAACCCATGCCTCATTCGAAGCTGTTCATCGGTGTGGCTAGGTATAGCTAGTCAATAAGGCCTAGCACTCCAAAGTGTAAGCGGCAGCTCATCCCCGCCATTATTTCAGGGTAGCCATGTGGGCCCTGATAGCTAAGCGAATCCCCCACGTTCGGCAACATCCGAGAGACCCCTGTATCTGTCAGTGCTACCCCACATCTGCTAGAGGAGCTGCCACCAATACAGCTAGTTACCTCGGCTTCTCTAAAACGTAGCAGATGAATCGAACTCGACTTTAAACGCATGAACCCCGGTTTGCTTCGATGCACAATGGATGAACTGATTTGGGACTCCGGATCTACCGCTAGCAACTGTCGAAGCGTCGGGAATGCGGCAAGGATCAAGATCACCTCGCGTTGCCGACAGTCCCGGATGCGCTAGTAACGGCTCGCCTGTGACAGTCCCCGATGCGGGTGGAACCTGGCAGAACCAGTGCATAAGACCTAGTAAACTAGTGCGGTATACTACTAGCGGGGGAGCCAAGGGAGCTAAAGCTAACTACTACTACACCCCTGATCACTCGCTTCGCTTCACCAGCGACCTGTTGCGATATGGAATTTGGAAGAACCCTGGGTATAGACTATGGTAAAGAGAGAAGGAGAAAGGCTCGAGATATATACAAGCGGGTTGTGCCTAAGTTGCCTAATACCTTACCATTGCCCCGCTTACAATGAACTCGTGTTAAGTCCCTGTACACGACCGACTCATGATAAACACTGGCTTATAAACCTGGCCGCGCTCTGTGGAGTTGGAGGATATGTCTGACTAATATTGACGTGGTTCGATTAAAATGTAGCGTGAAGCAATAGGCGAAATTCCCTGGTTAAGTTTCGGGTAGTCAAGACTTGTGGCGGCCGATATTAATAGACTGAGTCTAAGCGAAAACATCATCGAAGGATCTCATGACCGTTTAACCTTGTGCCATCTAAGACTTAATCAATTACGTTTTGCATAACATAACTGGTTTTGTGGTATGCAGTAATTGCGGATGGACTTTCACACATGCCGAGTTATACCCTGACAGATTAGCCCATCAAAGACGATATATACCTGAAATAGCGCCACTCCGGTAACTGTACATGTTTCTGTGCCGTACTAGGGTCTAAAATCTCTGAGCGTGTACTTAACCACTCTACTGAGGATTTGTATATACTTTTCAGCTCAACAATAAATATACTATTTCAACGGGGCAACAGATTTGCTTGAGAAACGAAGGGACTAGCGAGAGAGACGACCTAGCAGTGAAAATACGGGCGATGGTCGAGTAGCAGAAAGTATGGAAGCAACCTGAATTTGATTTTTCTTCTCCCATTCTCTAGACCATCCACTTCTCCGTCTTCTGATCTCCTAGTTCATCCAACCATCCCGTCAAACATCCGTACCGTACGGCTCCTTATCGGAGATATTGATCGAGTCCTGGGGTGCTTAGACGACTCGGAGTCTGCCCGAAACGGGATTCAATCAACTGGCTGGCCATATCACTTAGGCCATAGGAAACATCTTCGTTGACAAACTGCATGGTCGCCCAAACATATCGTATTCTTCAGACGACAGGGTTGTGCCGGGCGGGAAATTAGGAAGCTTCCAATAATTGTACGCACGACGATGAGTACCGGAATAGAAGAACAGCAGGGATTGGCCGCAGTGTTCCAACGCGGCCTGGCCTGCCGTTGTTGTTTATTCATACTGTATGCACTCTTACCAGAGTATGACAGGACCTAATACCCCCTCCGCCTCCGGGCGAGCCGGCTAGATGGCGGAGCTACCCCCCCGCTACCCTTCATCCCCGCTGACAAATGAACGCTAATAGATAGACCAGAACAGAGAACCAAACGAAAAGGAAAGAGAAAAGAGAAGATATATGCCCACTGCCGCCGCTCCCCGCATGCTCCCCGCACCTGAGTCATCCTCTGTGCCGGCTCTGTGCCGTCTCCATTCATTTGGGTGGGAACTGCCCGACTTCAGCAGCCGCCAGGAAGCGCACCACTGCTTGATCGCATTCTTCCATGGAAAACAGCTCAGAGACCTGCACGTGTCAGCATCTGCCAGCTTTCCAGCCCGTCACGTTTCCCACCGCTTTGAGAGTGCTTTCTGCTGATCTCTCCACCGGCTGCAATGGCAGCAGAGGTGCTCCTGCATCTGGGCCGCTGTCACTGCACACCAGCAGCATTTATTGTCCTCTCGGTGGCCGAACCGTATCAGGTAGACTCCAGTGGGTGCATGCCCACACTTCAGCTGGTAGAACGTGGTAGCCAGCGACTTCACGCTTGTCACCGGGACAGGTCTCTTGGTCCCCATCTTGCCCTTGAGTCTGTAGCTCAAGTGCTTGCGGCATTTGTCGGCCTCCCACTTTGCCTTGGCAGCTGATGTTCCATCTGAGATTTGTCTAGCTCTATCCGAGGCTGAGGTGTATAGCTGCTCTATGGCTGTGCTTCCGCTTGCGTCTCAGGCCAGGTTCGCCTGGCGGTCTGCCTCTTCGTTGCCAGGGATGCCGGAGTATCCCGGGACCCAGTGAATCTTGGTAGCGATGCCGTTGGGGAGGAGAGCTTGCACTCTCCAATTAATCTGCCTCGCTAATAGCCACTGAGGACCCGGCTCAAGGTCTGCCGTTCGTTGCATTGCGGTTTGTGAGTCGCTAAAGACTGCCCCCACTTTTATTCCATGTTGTTGCAGTCATTCTCTTCTCTTGACTGTCACCCTGAGCGCGAGTCCAATCGCCCACAGCTCGGCATCAGAGACCTCAATACATCCAGTGCCTAGTGTTAGCAACGGTTCCGGACCGTCACTTCCGGTACGGGTCCAGGTCCAAACCGAACCGGTGCAAAATTGGCGGTCTGCGCTGTCAATACACCCGAACTGTCAACTCGGGTACGGTTCGATGGTGAACTCCCGATCCAGCTGAAATGGGCGGGTTGTCAGCACGTCGCCCAGCGGGTCCATCCGTAGATTCAATAAAGCCACTTGTCTTTGCAGTATGTTAATAGTATCTTATCAAAATCGCATTTTCAACAACCAAGGATATGTTTTTGCATGCATTGCAGCTTGCAATATCAATTATTTTGGAATCAGTGTTTTACCATTGATAGATTGTATTGTTGCCTATCAGGGCGGTCAATAATTCCGTTATGAATGCACAGATTCGCGGGATGCCATGATTACCAGATATGCAGCAACTAAAACTGATGACGCTCCGTTGATGCACATTTTCAAGATGCGACAGGGATCATGCGGCTGTTGTTTTTCCCACTAAAGGCTTCCAATATCAGTTAAATGGCTGTCTACAACCAATTGGAACATGAATTATCCAAGATGCGAAGCTGAACATCGTTGACGCTCCGTTGACGCTCATTCTCAGAATGGGGCAGTGACAGTGTTGCTGTCTCTTTTGCCTATAAAAGCGGCCAATACATTGGTTACGCATGAGAGCGACCAAATCACAGTGTAATTACTGTACTTACAAAACCACACATCATTGATGCTCCGTTGACGCTCATTCTCAGAATGGGGCTGTGACCGTGTTGCCGTCTCTTTTGCCTACGAAAGCTGCCAATACATCGGTTATGCATAAGAGCGACCAAATCACTGTGTAATGACCGGACCTACAAAACCACAAATTGTTGATACTCCGTTGACGCTCATTCTCAGGATGCGTCAGCGAGCATCTCGCTGTGGTTTTTGCCTGTAAAGGCTGCCAATATCAGATACATGGATGTCTGTAACCAATCGGAACGTAAATTTTCCCGGATGCGAAGGCAAGAATTGTTGACGCTCCGTTGGCGCTCATTCTCAGAATGGGGTGGTGACCGTGGTGCTGTCTCTTTTGACTATCAAAGCTGCCAATACATCGGTTACGCATAAGTGCGACCGAATCAATGTGTAATTAGTGTAGTTACAAAACCACAAACCATTGATGCTCTGTTGACGCTCATTGTAATGTATGGTCCATTCAACATCTGCTGCCATCGATAATAGTTTTCATCATGATTTGAACAAATTGGTAGTCTTTCTGACAGATTAAGAATTGGCCCAGTGGCAAAGCCTAGCGCAGTGACATTCTTGCACTGTTTGCTCTGACACGACTAAAATTTAGGTATCTTGCGAAAAGCTTCATTGCGCCTGCTATACATCTGTTTATTAACCGATATTCACAAGCTACTGCGCACTACTCATCGGTTCACCAAGTTATTGGACACGAGACAAACCCTAACCCATGCTGAGCGCTTAGAGGAGCGAGTACCAGTGCGGGGTTGGGGTTAGTACGTGTCCAATAACTTGGTGAACCGACGAGTACAACATTGTCGCATTCTGTCCTACATTTTCTTCACCCCCTTATTCCTTCTAGTTTCAATTGCATTGACCGTCATCAACAACGTTTCAGCCTGTCTCTTTGACTTCTGTGTCGGCAGAATCAATCTGGGAATATTTGGCATGGCGCTCACATCCCGCTGTTCTGGGCATTCCGGATCCTCGACGCTATTGTCTTGCTCTATATCAGATTCAATGTCCGCCGGGCAATCGTCTTCGCTGTCATTTGGATTATCTCAGTCCCCATTCCAGTTAAGCCAATCTTCAGTGTCCGAAATGCTTTCAGATGCGCTATCCTCATCATTTTGGACTGGATGACGGTTGAGTCTTTGGATTCGGCGGGCATTCAATATTTGAGTTCGTCCTCCAGGGAGGTCCTTTGCAGACAAAGGTGGTGGCAAAGGAGATCTTTCTGACAATTTGAATGCAGCCGCACCATCATGTTGACAGAGTGACCACAATGCTTTGACTATCTCTTCCGGGTCCAAAACGTATCCCACATCAGTCATCTGCTTGTTTTGAGCAGGAGATTCTGTCCGGGTAGCACATAGGTTTTGGCTGCGCTGCCACATCTCCAAAAAGTCGTGAACCTTGGCCATTCTATGCAATTTCCTTTCCTCCGCCTCTTTCTTCATTTCTGAGTCGTTTTCTGTGTTTGTTGTATCCAATGTTTGGTCTGCGCCGGCCAAAATCCCATTATTGGCTCGAGCAAACTGCCTTACAACAACTTTTTCACGAAGGGTCTCGCCTGTGGTTTTTGACTGCCACCAGGCAATAACATCTCGGCCAAGGGAAAAACTGGCCTCCACTCTGACACCATGTGGTATGATAGAGAATATGTCGTGCGCCACATTGGGAAGATCGGCGAACTTTGAGTGCGTTTCCTCCTGTTGACGCCACCAGTCGGTTATATCCGGCAACCAAAATGTACTGCTAATCTCCATTGGGTCGGAGTGGTAATCATTGAGATTTGGATTAATTTGCCTCCAGTTCTTAGGTGCTTCAGGTGGTGAATTCAAATATAGCCTGGCAGTGGTCAATAGAAGTGCTGCACGATCGCTTTGTCCAGGTGTCATCTCAGTCACATTGTTACGCATTCAGTATTCTTCATCATCGCTGGAAGAATCATATTGATCAAAGTATGATCGACAGGATCCTGAAGCCGGTGCAGAGTGGTTGAGATCGCTGCTCGGAAAGGTTTTGTGCTTCTTGACTGGCTCACGTCGATGTTTGGCGCAGTATTCATTCTCCACATACTTCAGAAAGACCTCTTGGTATTGGGTAGTATAGAATGTCTTGTCCTCAGGATAAATATCCATTCGCTTGTCCCACTGTCTAAACGATCACAACTTCCAAAAAGGATCGAGGATATGTGCAGAAACGAGAAGCATGCCAGTCGTTAGAGTTACTTTAGCGTAGTATTTGGACAGCTTCTGTCGAGCTAACTTCACAATGAAGAACAAGTCTTCCTGCCAGGGAGTCTTCTTCTCAGCCAAAGCTCACAACACGCCATCCATGTGATTGAACATGTCATTTTACACTGTGATAATGTGATGCAATGTGATGGTATGCCTCTTCGACATTCAAAGGGTCCAATATCAAAATGGCCTCAATACTTCCATGACTAATTTCACAATGGTCCATTCATCTTGGGTTGTGAAAAGTGACTGGTAATCAGTGTATTATGGATTTTGGAGCCACTCGCATGTGAATTCCCGTAATCGGAAGGCGTGCTCAAGCAACTCCAGTGTTGAGTTCCAACGTGTCTTCACATCCATAATCGGTAGTACCGGGATGAGAACTTTGATATTTTGACAGTCAATGAACTTGGTTTGACGACCAGGTGTCAGCGTAATCAATACCGCAAGCATTCTCTGCTGCATGAAGGTCAATTTCAGGACGTTCAAAATATCATGAATTAGGTACTTTCTCGATAATCTTTGCTAAACCTGGTTTCATGGCCGAAACCTTATTGAATCTAGTGTTGCCCTCTCTTCAAAGTCTTTGACTCTTCACAATGTCTATGCTCTCATTCTCACCAACTTGCTGATCGCACTCATGGGCTTTCCAAGACTTGGTGCGGACTGTTACACTGAGACTGCTCATGAATGCACCTAAAGCGAGCTGTATGACGTGCGCCATGCATGGTATGTGGTTCCTCAAAGCAGGCCACTGGATTGCAGAGGCCTCAAGTGTTGATTGCAGCTCGCGTGTCATCAAGTAATTTAAGGAAGCATTATCAGTCATAATACCAAGCAAATGGCAGTCGGGAAGCTCAAAACGATCAAGCATGTCCTTCAAATGTACGGCTAGCCTAGCTCCAGTATGTTGGCCCTTGACCTATCATGCTTAATCAGCTCTCAAAACGGGAAAAGAAAAGGTGATCAACCTCATTGAATCCAAGTTGAACCTCACGCAATGCCCAATTTTGATCCATATATTAAGCAATAACCGACGTTATGGCGAGTTTGTTCAGTGATGTCCACCGGTCCAATGCTAAACTTAGTTTATTTCGTGACGGCAATAGCTCTTTAATTGCATCCACGGTCAGTGCATATACCCTCCGGCAAATGTTGCTAAGAGTCATAGTGGGTGGGAGCACTAGGTCATCACGTAATGCCTTATATGATCATCATACCTTTAGATTTGATATAGCAGTCCATGGAATGTGAGCCGAAACAAATCCTAACATGGGGTAGCGATTCCACCTGTCTTGGTGAAATTCGGAAGTTTCATAGTCCTTATCTGCCAGTATGGAACGTTTTGTCTGTCATTTCGGTCAATATGGATCAACCTGGATGTCAAATACGATCTTCCTCTGCGAACGTACAATTGTGATTCCTCGACTTCCTTGCCTCTTCAGGATGGCCAAAGCTGTTTCATCAAACGTCGAAGTAGTCAATTTAATAACCTCTGACCCTGTTAATTTGTTTAACTTTGTGATATGAGCTTTTGCCAGCAAGTGTTTTCCCATTGAGCTGATCCCATGTTGTTATGCCTTTGGTGTTACAGGTATACTTCCGGGATCATTCAGGATCACTCGATAATCCAAATATGGATACTCAAACCGAAATCATGAATTGTCACTCCGATTTCCTTATTGGATCAACCTTCCGGATTTGTTCACCTATTGGTAATATCTCCATTACCCTACCTTGGTACCAATTGATCAACGACAGCGATCAAGCAGAGTGCAGATATAATGTGTATCATCTTTAGATCAGTATTGGTCGTAGGATCCCTAATGTCAATGATCGTTCCTTATCGGCAGGAAACCTCATTCATAGTCGCCGAACAAACGACTATTCTCTCATGCTCCAGTGGTTCATTCACTATGGGATGAGATGTCGTCAATATCAGAACACTATGACATCTCGAGATATGGAGAGTTATATAGGAGATAACTCGATAACCAATAATTGATATAATGGAACCCAGTCAACTGAATGGACTTATACGAATCAACCCGTAGTTCGACCACACTTTCTTGGTCTGGGCAAATGGGACCTTGAATTCATATGTCCTGAGTGGAGCGGGATACTCCCCGTTCAATATATGGCAAATCAACTCAGTTGCAGAATACTGTATAATTGGCTCCAATAAAGTGAAGTCAAATTAAGGGTTCTGCCGTTTGCCGCAATCATTAAACTGTTACGTACCCGGTGGGTATATGACAGGGCACTCTGACTAGCCCCTGGTGACACCAACCTATTTGGTGATAATTGGCTTCGGATAAGCTCGTATCTGTACAGGGTATCGCCAATTGCAATAGTGTCGCAATCCGAGCTCATTACCTTGATGATGTAGTTAATACTCATCGGAGTCAGAACTCGACCATCAATGGTAGAAGGCAAGGATGATAAGACACTTACGTATGTGAACTCCGAAATAGGCTGTGGCAGTAATAGGCTTGTTAAGGGTGTGGATCGTCTGATATATATCAGCGATACTGACCTGGAGGAAGGACATCAATAACATTCTATTGAATATACAATCTACCCTTAGATTTACCTATGGATACCTATTGACCTTCTCGACCTGGAGGTTATGCCTTAACTTCATTCCCCTGTATTATCTATTAGTTCTGTATTGAAGCCAACGAGGTTACTTCTCTATTGAAGTCCGGAGTTGTATGTTCCTCTTCAGTTCTATATCACGGATAAACCCATCACTCTTTATACTTGGTTATTCTTAGTACTTTCGTCGAAGCAAGTTGTTGATCGGGAAGAGAGCAAGACGATACTTCAGAGTCTGAAGGGAGTCCGAAGAACCAGCCCGGTAACGTGGTGGTTAAAAGGATACATCCGCTAGGATTCTCTTGAGTCAGCACTACTCCTTCTGCTGAGGCGAAACTACTTTGCTGTTTGTTATAAGACAAGTCGATACTCCGAGTCGTCGCATTCTTGGACAAGTCAGTCCTCGAGTATAAGTGCCAGTTGTTGAGATGATACTCTAGCATCTGTTTGAAATCCGAGAGCCATCACGATAGTGTGGTGGATCAGAGAATACTTCTTTCAGGCTCTCCTGGAGTCGTGTACATCAGCATACTGATATCTTAAAGACGATACTCTTTAGTTGATACAATCTTTCTGATGCAGAGAACGGAACAGTTACCATGATACATTGGGAGGTAATCCTTATACGCATCCTGAGTGAAGCTTTAATCATCTTCTGTATAAGTCCGGAACTCATTAGAGGCTTTTATTGATGAGGACTTAGAGTGAATCTCCTGGTGTTACACATGTTCTGATGGATGGCGAAGAACTTGATGACAAACGATACATATGATGCCAGGGCTGCCGGTCTCCTAAAATCAGCAGTGTAAATAGAATCGCCACGAAGGCGCATGTCTAGAATTATTCCAAGCAATAGGCCGCTTCGAGCCTGCATTCATTGAACCCCACCAAGCATCGAAGAAGATTTGCAAAGTAAGGTCGCTAAAATCATGAACAAAGACACGTTCATTTTTGCAAGAGATCATAACCTCGCGCAATGAGGTGTCCAAAGATTTTGAATCCGACATGGCGGTAAGAATTAAAATGGTGTGTATTCCGACTCGAAAGACTGCCGAAAGTAACGATACAGTAAAGCAGACTGCGGGTTCTTCAATATTGACTCTACAGCTACAAGCAAAAACATCAGATCTATGGGACAATACATGCATATTTCTGAAGTTGTATACAAGGACATATTCAGAAGGCTGACCTCGTCAGACTCAATGCAGTAACAATGCAATGCAGTTCATTGCTGTGTAGCTTACTGAGCCCCCACAATAATTGTTGATGGTAGGTGGGCGCTCAAGTGTAGGAGCCGGATGTGATATCGTCAATAGCATTTTTGCCTGTAAAGGCAGCTGATAAGTTGATTATGGGATAACGTTGTTCCATAGCCCTGAGATTATCCAAGATGCATGACCAAAAAATGTTGACCCTCCGTTGACGGTCAATTTTAGGAGGTGGTAGCGGTATCGTCAGTAGTATTTTAGCCCATAAAGGCGGCTGATGCATTGATTGGGGCTCAACGGCGATGCACAGCGCTTTGAATGTCCATGATGCAAGACCAGAAATTGTTGACGCTCCATTGACGCTCATTTTGAGGATGTGGTAGCAATATTGTACCTGGCATTTTTGCCAACAAAGGCAGCTGATGAGTTGATTATGGGTAAACACCATTCCGTAGCCCTTAGATTGTCTAAGATGCAAGACCAATAATCATTGACGCTCTGTTGACGCTCATTTCTAGGAGGTGGTAGCGATATCTCCAATAGCATTTTGGCCCATAAAGGCGGCAGATACATTGATTATGGGTCAATTCCGATGCACCATCAGCAAAAAACTATCCCGTCCGGGCGGAATGGCTCCGTCAGAGACACCCCGGTGGCAGATTACTCCGCGCCCGGCGCCAATACGAAGCATCGCGTCGCATATCGCCCTCCGATCGCAGTGTCGCCGTTTCTTCTCGCTCTCTCGGTATCCTATTGTAAACAAAGACTGTGGCGTTGTGGCCAAATGTGTTCGTCTATCATATTTGTCTTTGTTACAGTCACAAGATTCGCTACCTTATAATATGGCATGAATTATATAAGTATCTCTATATATATACATACGGTCAATCTGGCCACAGATGGTAGTCGAGCATAATCGGAGGAGCATCTGGAGACGCCCATTGAGAGCACAAACGGAATTCGTGAGAAAGAACGGTTCTAGCTCGAGGAGCCTAGGAAGAAAGTGAGAAGATATGATACTACCCGGCCGTGAGAATCCACGCAATTGCGTGGATCCAGATGAGATGAAAATGAGATGATGCCTATCTACCCCGGGGTCTCCCGAATATGTACTCCCCATCGCTCAGTCCACCTCTGTTACCCGTGTATCTCCGTAGACCCGCCGTCGCTCATTAACGATGTACTTGCAGGCCGTGATTGTGCGAGTTGAGAGATGCACTTGGAGGCCGAGATAGAGTGAACTCAGAGATGCACTTGGAGGCCAGGATCGAGTGAACTCAGAGATACACTCCGAGGCCGTGATCGAGCGAGTTTGGAGATGCACTTGGAGGCCGAGATCGAGCGAGTTTGGACATGCACTTTGAGGCCATGATCGAGCGAGGTTGGAGATGCAATTGGAGACCGAGATTGAGTGAACTCAGAGATGCACTGGAAGGCCGTGATTGAGCGAGTTTGGAGATGCACTTGTAAGCTATGATCGAGCGAGATTGGAGGAGTACTTGGAAGCGGTCGATTTGGAGGGAGGCGCGACAGCAGCTGTGACTCTGGCTGGGAGCGGGAAACTGGCTGGGACCGGGAGACTGTCGATCTTGGGATGATGCTGTACTTGATGTATGCTGTACTCGGTGTTAAGTCATGATCATGGCATGGAGAGATAGAAAGGGATGACATAACTTCGTGTTCTTAGGTGATGGTAGAGTTGAGCACAAGAAAGAGAGAGATCAGAGGAGATGGGGGAAATCATCATGAGGAACTGGGACTTAAGAGAATTTCGTGTGCGAGTCAATTTACCATCCCCGATACGGCAGGTACGAGTCCCAATCCGGCGGGTAATAACACCGATACGAGGTCTTCTAAACCCAATCAGGCAAGTCGTACCCCTGATTTCTCAGGTCCGCTCGTATCCTCCATATCGTTCTCATCTTTATCCCCTATCTCTTTCTCGTCCACAACTCTACCATCATTGCAAGAACACAAAGTTAAGTCATCCCTCTCTATCTCTCCATGCCATCATCATGAGTTAACACCGAGTGCAGCATACGCCGAGTGCAGCATATGCCGAGTGTAGCATACGCCGAGTGCAGCATACGCCGAGTGCAGCATCCACCGAGTACAGTATACAACTAAGATTGTCTGTCGTCCCTTCATTCTCACGATTTCAGAAGTGCCCATTCCCACGGTTTCGACTTAACTAACTGATGAATACAGTCTCAGCACCTGGTGCGCCTCCCATCGACCGCCTCTAGATCGACTACCTCCAAGAACTCCTCTAATCTCGCTCGATCATAGCCTGCTGCAAGTGCATCTCTAAACTCGCTCGATCACAGCTCGGAGTGCATCTCTGAGTTCACTCGATCTCGGCCTCCAAGTGCATGTCCAAACTTGCTCAATTACGGCCTCCCAGTGCATCTCTGAGTTCACTCAATCTCGATATCCAAGTGCATGTCCAAACTCGCTCGATCACGGCCTCCCAGTGCATCTCTGAGTTCACTCAATCTCGGTCTCCAAGTGCATCTCCAAACTCGCTCGATCACGGCCTCGGAGTGTATCTCTGAGTTCACTCGATCCTGGCCTCCAAGTGCATCTCTGAGTTCACTCGATCTCGGCCTCCAAGTGCATCTCTCAACTCGCTCGATCACGGCCTCCAAGTACATCGTTAATGAGCGACGGCGGGTGTACGCAGATACAGGGGTAACGGAGGCGGACTGAGCGACATATTCGTCGTCATCTTCAGGTGCACCTCAAATTGCTGACAATCACCGCGTGCTGCCAGTCCAGATATACCGTGTGTAGATAGGTAGCTATATAGATACATAGATACATAGATAAGAATACAAACTGAATGCATAAGTTTTGAAAATGATTGAATGATTAGTAGCTATGATTTAACATCGTCAGGGGTTGTGTAAACGGCTTCAGCATAACTGCAGCCCCTGCGAAGAGTGTAACACATGTGTCCTTCTGATGGTGCGTAAACGTCACCACAAAGTCAAGCAGTACGTATGCAACGCGACCCGTCGCCTGGGCGACAGGTTGCGTGCAATTTTCCGTCAGAGTGTACGAGGTTCCGTCAGAGCCGTCAGAGCCGTTCGGAACACCGGGGTGTTTCTGACGGAAACTAGAGTTGTTGCTGATGACAGCGCTCTGAGCGTCCATGATGCAAGACTAAAAATTGTTGACGCTCCGTTGACGCTCATTTCTAGCAGGTGGTAGTGATATTGTCTGTAGCACCTTTGCCAATAGAGGCGGCCGGGAATATGATTATGGGTTGACGCGGTTGCATAGCGCTTCGATTATCCAAGATGAATTGCTAAAAATCCTTGACACTCCGTTGACGCTCATTTTTAGGTGGTAGCGATATTGTCAGTAGCATTTTTGGCAGCAAAGGCGGCCAATGGATTGATGATGATTCAACACCGATGCACAGCGCTTTGGGTGTCCATGATGCAAGACGAAAAATCTTTGACGCTCTGTTGACGCTCATTTGTCGGAGGTGGTAGCGATATTGTCGCTGCCATTGTTACACATAACGGCAGCCAACACTTCCATTATAGCATAATGTAGTCGCACAGCTGTTTGATTATCCAAGATGGAAACATAAAAATCGTTGAAGCTCCATTGACGCTCACTTTTAAGAGATAGTAGTGATGTCAATGCTAGCATTTTTGGCCTTAATGGTGGCCAGTACTTTGATTGTTTGTCACAGCGACCATGTCTTTTGTTTAATTATCAGATGCACCAGACCAAAAATCATTGACGCATTGTTGACGCTCATTTCCAGGATGGTTCAACGAGCGTGTCACTATCCTGTTTACCTATAAAAACCGCCAATCCAATCACTTGGGAAGGATGTGACTATGCAGCAGTTTGTTTGCCAAAAATGTGAGACCAAAAATCGTTCACACTCCGTTAACGCTCATTATTAAGAGATTGTAGCGATGTCGACGCCAGCATTTTTGGCCTTAAAAGTGGCCAATACTTTGATTATGTGTCACAGCGACCATGTCGCTTGTTTAATTATCAGCCTCACAAGACCAAAAATCGTTGACGCATTGTTGACGCTCATTTCCAGGATGGTTCAACGAGCGTGTCACTATCCTTTTTACCGATAAAATCTGCCAATCCAATCACTTTGGAAGGATGTGACTATACAGCTGTTTGTTTGCGGAAAATGTGGGACCAAAAATGGTTGACGCTCAACTTAATGACATACTAACAGTCAGTGGATTGTCAACAATTGTATGTAAAAATGCATATAGTCGTTATTGGCAGCCAATAAATCGTTTCTATGTATAACCATTTGAATCCAACACCTTCCAAGCCTCTGAATTTGTGATCCACCACTAGACACGTTATCTGAGTGATAAATGACGTTGGCCTATCATGTTCCAGTGCTTTCGGCCTGCAATTAACCACGTATATATCCGTACACTAGTTTTGGATATATTGAGCCTCACATTCTCAAATTTCGCAATCCAGCTCAGTCTCCGTGATTTCCATGACCTACCATAAGCAATTTTCGACATCTCGACCATGTGCAACAGGTCTGTGCAGAGAGTTATGCAGTTGGATGCATAATCGTATGCACCATGACGGTCGTCCTTCATTCAGCTTCGCATTCCCCTTTGACCGATGCTTCTATGGGTCATATGACATCACTGACTTATATTTTGCTAGTGAGTTGCGTCTCTAATTTAGTTTCAATTGTCCGACTTACCAGTAACGGGCAGGACGATATCACGTTCATTGGTCGTCAGTCAATGAGATTTGAAGTCTAGAGCATTCGCATGGCTCATCTGACCCTTGCACATGCATAGACGAATTATCATGTCTCACAATTTGGTCACTGAAATCAAGTAAAAGCTGACACGTAGCAAAATAGGTACAGGTATAACATTTCATATTGATACATCGTCAGAAATGCCGATGTGTCTATTCATTCCTGCGGCGACGCGGGAGCCGTCACCATGTCTTTGTTGGAATCCGATTTCTATATTGTAATTAGCTTTCGACACAATATGCAGGGGTGAGAACTTACAGGTTCGACATGCTTTGATTTCTGAATCGGAGACAAATCAGGCATCGGGGCGG
>Ga0307512_10000938_pt1 | contig 42849 bp, 46 predicted proteins | sample 14_EM_MG_FD_200267 | JGI IMG/M metagenome (GOLD analysis project Ga0307512, IMG submission 200267) | Populus trichocarpa ectomycorrhiza microbial communities from riparian zone in the Pacific Northwest, United States - 14_EM | ecosystem: Host-associated > Plants > Roots > Unclassified | place... | reverse complement strand
TTCCGCCCGGACTGAAATATTTTTTGCTGATGTCAGTGGTCTAACGGCCAGGAAGTCGCCTGACTTGTACTGCCGGTAGCTTGGCGGCTCAATCTTTGCCCTGAGTTCATCGCTAGCGTACCAAGAGAAACGCTCACCGGTGCGTTTAACCTTTCCCGAGCTGGTTGTCTGCGGATTGGAGTGACCGACTTATTCCCAGAAGGCACGGGGGTTGTGCCACCTCCAATTGTTCATTTGGTCAAGGGTTTTGTCAAACATTTGCCCCATATATGTGTGGAAGGCTGTCCGCCACTCCCAAAAAGGTGAACTCCTGCCCCTCCGGTGTGGCCACATCAGCTGGAATTGTGAAAAGTGGCGAGTTGTAACTGGTTCAAGAAAGATTATATCATAAAACAGATCCCAGGCTCTCTCATCCTTGACGCCGCAAACGTTGTATATCCGTACGAGTCCACGGATGTGTTCCGGGATGAATCCCATTATACGGTCCAGATCCAACGACAGGCGTCGATTTATAACCGATGTCGGCATTTTTGCCCTAGCACTTGCCTTCCCCTTTCCTTTCCTGCTGCCCTTTGGTGCCATCGCTACCAGTTGAAAATAAATCTACATCCGAGGCGTTCGCATTACGATACGGTAGAACGTAGCGAAAGGAAGCCCAGAGTGAACGTACAAAGTTGTATAGGTTATCGGGTGTATTTTGGAACGAGAGGCGTTGTTTTGTGCAAGTCACGTGATGTCGAGATCAGGATGCTGTCGGTGTGTATAATACGGGAGGAAAAGTGAAAGGAGATGTAGGCGGGAAGAAGGGATATATATACTCGTGTTCTGGCGATTTCTTGGTTCAAGGTTCAACTTGTGAGTTTTGTTGGTTAAGGAACACAAAATGGCGCAGCCTTCATCTTGCCGCACCACCATGCACCTCATCAACGACAGGCCTCGAGACGAGATTTAGTACTCGCGGTGGGGACAGCTTGCAACGCCGGGCATTGCTTTGGCATCTCATACCACTATTGCCGCTCAGACCTCGTGCATCTCTGAGCAAACTGAGTAGTTCTCAAGTTGTCCTAACTGTGCAACCATCCAACACGGCTACAAACGCCTAGCTGTGGAAAATGCAGACGCCACTGATGTCATAGGATAGAGAATACGTCATGGTTCCGTTTGCTATGCTTTTAGCTCTGCCAACTCTGCCAAAGGGGGATTTCCGCCAGGAAGCTGAAGATATACACAATCGATGGTTCCAAGTATTGTGCCAAGAACATATTCAATACGATGATAATCGCGCCAAGAAGGCATAAACACCTTTCCAGCGGTGCAAATAGACCTTCAGACGTTGCTGTAACAGTGAATATCATTGCTGAGTTTAATCTGAGTTTAATCTGAGTTTAATCTGATGGCAGTTAACCTCATAATTGAATGCTTTTGAAGGGATCTCGTCCCCGAGTATTGTCAGGGTTTAGAGTCTAGCACGATCAACACTGGGCCTCCCTTTTTTGTCGAATCCCTCCAGGGTCGCTCAAATAGGAGTCTACCTCGCCTGCCGTTGCATATGCATGCAGAGGATATTATTCCCACAGTCTTAACGTCGAACATCCATATTGGATAATGCCTTCCCAAAGCCCTCACCGTGTCACGTCTCCGGTTATACGAAATGTTCGAAGTCTTTCTAATCGTCAGAATCAACAAAAGCGTGGGCCTTCGGGAAATTCTCAACTTCCCCCTGCAAAGTGACGCATTTCCGTACCGGCTGGCGAGAGGGATTCCTCTCAAGGAGGGAGTTCCATAGCCTCCACAATCCAAGGTCAGAACTCCACCCCCTCATCTTCGCTGAACAATTCTCATGTTGCAGATATCACTCAACCCGTGACTTCCACCCCGTTCGCTAAACAGCGACGGTCAATAATTAGTCCAACCACCCCACCGGGTACAAGCAGTCGTAACACACCAGCACCCAGCAGAATCACACAGACAGACTCAACGAGTCGCGTCGTATCCAGCCCCGCATCCAGCATTGCTAGCACTCCCACTCCTCTCAGCGGTCTTGAAAACCTGCCTACGCCCATCCCGAATCCAGAAGCCAGCTTGATCATTACAAATCCACCGCGAAAGCGAGCTACAGAGAGGAATCAGTGACAGAGGCAGTGGCAATTGCAACCGCAGGCGGTGTCAACACCTCGATCAGTGGTCTCCAGAAGTCGCAGCATCCATCGATTTGGTCACTCCGACATGACGTGTCTTGTATTTGCAACGGGCAGGCTCCTGGAGCTCTACATGTGGAACAGACGGCCGCTTATGAGTGCAAGCGACTTGGAGACGGTAAGTTGTGCAACGCGACGCGTTGCGAAAGCATTAGCTGAAGCCCCACACTGGTTGATAATAGAGACGTACTGGAACGCCGCAATGCAGCAAAACAACATTTGGTCAATAGCATTTGAGGCACGCACACAGGAGATCTTGAGAGAGGTATGCTGAAGCAACGGCCCACGTTGGATATTACACGCTCAAACAGGTACCAGGTTCGCGCACAAGTTGATAAGGTTAAATCCTATTTTATTCAATCAGCAAGGGACAACATAGCAGAGCTTTATGATCTCCACCGCTTTGAATCCACCGCAGAGCGTTGGGAATTCATTGATTCCATTCTGGAAGACAATAAGTATCTTTTTCCTATAGCAGAGCGTGTGGAAGGTGGTGAACATGGTCCAAATGCAACGCAGAGAGAGTCGAAAGCTGCTAACAAATGGCTAGTGTCCACTTTACTTCCTGGCTGAAGCAATCCCGCGGTTTATCTACATCAAATTTTATCATCGGGCGAATAACCGCGGTAAGTATGCTGATGGATTTTATAATTCCATGATGGACGACAAGGACGGTCATATACCCTAGCCACTGATCATGTTTACCTGCACCGTGTTGCGCCATGCTCTCCTACAGTGGCAAAAGAACAAAGGTGTTCATCCGAAAGCTTCCAAGTCAAAGCTGAAAGCGGACAGACCTGATCGCTCGAACTCCTTCAACTGCAAGAATGACTGTGGTAAGCTCATATCCTGCTGCGCTGTAACGTGTCGCAAGTTGTTAACCTCGCCTGGCGTTGCAGACACGTATACATTCTTGATGAATACCTGGAACACACTACCGGAGAGCTACCAGCAGAGGGTTTATAACAACACTCTTGCCACAGTCAAGCGTCAGATCCAACAGGCGGAGAACCCAACACCTGCCGTGGTGATCAGCGTGGAAGCAGCGCTTGTTGACGATGCAATTCTTCTTGACTATTTGACCTCCGAAGTGGCGCTTGAGGAACCTGAGATCAGAAGCACTGACTCAAACATCCCGATAGACAACAATTGCACGAATGACGAACTGCATTTCGGGATGCCAGGGGGCAGCGGGGATTTCGAAGATGAAGGTGACGAAAGCGATGCCATCCCCACCGCCAGCCAGCGACAACGGGCCGCTACTGAACTCGAGAGGTTTGACCTGGGAACCAGTGGTGTCGACGGGTATGAGGGCGAGGATGGCGATGATGCGGATGCGGATGAGGAGGAAGAAGCATCGCAAGCGGAGGATGGATCAACGCAGAATGTAGAGGACTCAGGGCCTAGTAGGTTTGACCTGGGAACCAGAGATGTCGACAGGTATGAGGGCGAGGATGTTGACAATGCGGATGAGGAGGCAGAAGCATCTCAAGCCGATGATGGATCAATGCAGAATGTTGAGGACTGAGGGCATAGTACTAGAGAGTGTGAAGATTGGACAGTATATTTCAGACATGTAAAATACAATAATGGTGAAGCAAATGCAACGGCAAGCGATGTATCCGAAGCGAAGACTGTATTGCAATAAGTGACAAATCTCAAAGCTAAACATAAATGAGAGTGCGGAATGTGGCTATCAGCCAAAGAAAGGCATAAACATCGCCAGGCGTTGTGTAAACGGCTAATGCATAAATGCAACCCCTGCGAAGAGTGTAACATACGTGTTGTTCTGATGGTGCGTATACATCACCACATTCCGGACGCAAAGTAAAGGAAGCCTGACGCCAGAGCGGCGAGCGTAATATACAACGCGACGCGTCGCAAGAATAAGAGCCATAGTATAATAAACGCCGCAAGGGAGGTATGCAACGCGACCTGTCGCTTGGGCGACGGGTCGCGTCTGATTCTCCGTCAGAGGGTACGAGGTTCCGCCAGAGCCATCAGAGCCGTCCGGAACACCCGGGTGTTTCAGACGGAAACTAGAGTTGTTGCTGATGTCTCTAACCAAGAGTCACACTTACTTCAAAGACCACTTTGCAGTATCGCGCAATGCTTTAATCTGACACCGCTGTTTGTAGCTCAGGTCTTCGCTCTTTACTGGCATGATTGTTGTCTATGCTGTGCTGCTGCTGATCTACCGAACCGAGTCCTCTGCTGTTCAGAATGAGTATACAGTATACTTCTCTGGAGCAAGCAGGACAGCGACAGCCTTCACTCTACCGGCCGTATTCCTACTTCCACTGAGACCACTCTGTACAACTCATCCGCACAGGGAGTTAACTGTTGCCCAATAGAAAGCTAACCCACCATCATCTCACGCATGCATATACAGCACCTTCCCTCGTCTGGGCGACACTTTCCTTGGTACGGTAAAGTCGCTCGAATTCCCAATTAAAGCTCCCGATGGCTGTACATCTGCGATCGAGTATCAGTAATCATCCCATATCTCGATCAACCACGAAAGATAGTTTGGCAGTATTAGGATCTCCACTAAGCATGAGAAAGACCGGATAAATATCAAATGCCAAGTTACTGGAGTAGAATCACAGTACCTCACTCAGTTGCTAACGGTTAGCATCAACAATCCTGAGATTATCATTCTGTATTTTAAGGCCATGTCATTGCAGGGTGCATTTCCAATTCTGTACTATCAACTGCACCACTGCGATGTATGTATTGCAATATATGGCTTCGGTGATTATTCCAATACCGCTATTATCAAAGGTGTCCCACTTGGTCAAATTCGCACACAACAGAAATTGGCAGTTTACGTGAAGTTCGTGGAACTTCAAGACAGGCCGAGTGACTGAGTGTTTCTTCATGGCAACCCTGTGTGGTTAGACGGATACCATTGGACGAGTGATTTGATAGGGTTCTCTTTTGGTGATCATAAGCGGTTATGACGGAAAATACACCCATGTAAGTACGGATTGGTACCTGTTAAGAACGTGCGGCTCAAATTGCGGCTCAATGGTACGAGAACCTTGGTGGATAGTTGTAGTACGTCATTAGATTAACTAACCGCGCTAGCAAAAACACAGACTATCTTAAACAGATCCAGCGACGAAAGCCTAGACTTTGGGAAGTGGGGTACTATGCGGTATGTAGCTATATCAAGATCATACCGTTAACGTTCCAAACTCAGTTGAAAAACTCGTTCCAAATTGCTAGGGTAGTCAGAACTGAGATGAGTGTAGAGAAAGATATGACGGCACGAGGCTGTCGGGATGATGGATGTTGCTAGATAAGGCGAAGGTCGGTTGGATTAGATAGGCAAGTAGTCTTACCGAGTTCTGGCTCGAATAAAGATCTCATGACAGGGAAGCCCTCCATTCTTGATGCCATCCGAGGTTTGATCATTACCCAATACTTTCCTTATCATCCTAATTCAGTTAGTATTGCATAAAGAACAGACACTCAAGATTCCTTCTCGAGCAAAAGCGACAAGAACAGACCATCATCACAACATTGACAACTTGAAACTAGTACGTATCTTTGGATCAGATCCTGAGTTATTCCGTCACTTCTGAAGCCTATTTGCCGCACAATTTCAGCCCAAATTTGATAACGAATTTCACAGGAAACGTATAATATCGACTCGCATGTCACTGTATGTGGACGGTGGGACTAGATATTCGCATTGCACAACTGGGGGTCGGGAAGTGAGTGATTATCTAGTGAAGTAATGGTAACAATACCATACAAAAATTCAAGATCACAATCGCATAAGGACTCAGACTCAAGAAAATGCAACAATTGCGGATTTATAAGAGATAAATATAGTAAACTAGAAATAGATTGTACTCATATCAAAAAATTGAATATATTCCACGCTGACACAAATCATTACATAGCGACAGCATCCCCGAGACAAGAATCGCATATAACTCGGTATCTGAGTAGCATTGTTTTATGTGACTGTCGACCCTAAGTTTTTTCGGCGTCATCCACCAAATTATAGTCACCTGCGTCATTCGTTCTCTAGCTAATCATTTTAATGAGCATTTGTTAGTATTTGATAGGGTTGAGCGGTTTGCCGGGTGAGGAATGAAATACCTGTTTGAAGAGTGCCCCCAGGAATAATTTTTGGAGCTCATTAAAGGAGAACTTTCAGTGTCTGTCCGTAGCTGACTGTCAAAATGTGAAGGTTTTGGAGACTTACCACTGGCCACTTTTTTTGCGGTTCGTTGATATCTTCCAGGCGTATACTCACTTCAAAGGAGCTATCAGTACCTAAACTAGCCATGAGTTCGGGACATAGAGAGGACTACACACCAGGAAAGCAGGGGTTCAACAGCTTGTCATTAACAAGACTTTTAATCAGCGCCGTCGCTCTATAGTCATCGCCGATTTGCAAAAAACTGAAAGCAACTGCTAGAATTGCAAGCCAAGTCAGACTGTTTCAGATGGAATGATGGCCGACAAACCATTCTGTCCTTTCTTATCCTGTTGAAGCGTTGCTACGCAGTTTTTGATCACGTTATTCAAGTACCCTGCGGATTCTCCCTCAACCTTGGGTAAATTAGAACGCTTCCATCATTGTAGGTTCTTTGGGTTCATACATCCCGGTGCATAATGACTACAACAAGCAGTGGTTTGCTTGCATTGTCCTTCGGATCCACCTTCTTGTTGTAGACAAAGGGCTCTAAGATCTTCTTTCGGAGCTGCGTTCCAATCATACTCAAGCCGGGGTAACAAATATCGGATAAAATATCGCCGCTTTCCGGGTGAATGTTTTTCCTTCCATAGCGAGTATTAAAAAATCGGACCGAAACAATTCCATCCGTTCGGGCCAGTGAGTATATCTCTACAATCTCCTTTAAAACTCTGCGAAGAGTTTGTCGACGTTGACTATGGTCCTCAGGCACCTTCGTATTACTATCATCTGCCCAATCATTCGCATCAAGTACCCAAGAGTGGAGTGAGATATATTACTAACCTACCAAGAGGACCAAATCATACAGTGTCAATATGGAGAATCGGATCGCCATCTCGTAAGAGCAGCCTAGCGTAGATAATGCTTCAACCACGAGAGTAGCTTTAGCCGCCGCTATCTGGAGCTTTCTGCCATCTTGGGGATAAAAGTTGACTAAGTCGGGTTTCTCATTTTCCAAGAATACCTTTAAGGAGCCAAAGATACGAGATTTGTGATACTTTGAGTCGGCGCCATGGTCAAGTAATAGCCGTACAACCCCTTCATGCATGTGCTCTTCTGCACACTTAAGTGGTGTCTTGCCCTCGTCATCTAGCGCCTCCATATCTGCCCCACAGTCAAGTAGCAACCGCACCACCGTTTCCCTTCCCCAGCCAGCCGCAGATGAAAGTGGTGTCTGCCCTTGGCTATCTCGCGCTTCAATATCTGCCCCATAGTCGAGCAGCAGACGTACCACCTCTTCCCGTCCCCAGCGTGCCGCAAGTGAAAGTGGTGTTTGACCATAACAGTCTTGAATCCGAATACAGCCTGCCCCACGATGAAGCAGAAACTCTACTGCTCTTTTAGATCCTCCAGAGGTAGCCCATGCAAGTAGAGTTTGTGGAACTGGGCCTTCTCCATCTGTATTGTAGGCCTCAACCGCGCTTTGCTGTTGCTTCGTTGGACCAATGGAATGGGATAACAGTCGCTTCAGGACTTCCACGAGACCATAAGAACAAGCGATATGGACGGCATTAAGGGAGCCGCGAAATAATTGTGCTTTAGCGTTCGACATGGACAGAAATTTTCCCTCGTGTCCCTGCTCATTGTTGGGAAACAAGCAAACCCATTCATGACACAAGGAATTGTCCACCAGAAACTGCGAGGTAAGATCCCATAGCTTTTGTGTAACTTCGAGTTGTTCACTGGTGTCTGCTTCTTCAGCGTGGAGAGGCCAGTAGATGACGGCATAATAGAACGAATGATTGTTGATCGGCGGCGTGTGTTGTTGTATACATAGATGTCTTGATAGGGAAACTGCAGTTACCCAGAGTTAGCACGGAGGACCACCACCACCAAGTTGCAATCTCAATTTTTACTGAGCTTATGACATTAAGAGCATGGATTTAAAGTGATATTGCCTGAGGATACTTGTACAACCCTCAACAGCAGACTAAGGACACTAAATAAAACTAAAAGCCAGATGGGCAGGTATAATATTTGGCTATAGGCTGTTCCGTACTAATGGTGAACGACACTGAAGATAGATACAGTGAGATGTAGCATGATTTCCCGACCAAAAATAGCTATTAAGACAGGGCGGATTGAAAAGAGGGGGCTACATACTTCCTATGGTTGCAATCGAGAGGTGTGCGTGTGTGCTATCAACCAGGTAAGTGGAAATCTGACTTTTTATATTGCTATCCTGGGTGTACAAGTCCGCGGGTTTTCGGAGAAGGAATTCCTTTGCTGACTTGTGCGTAAAATATACCCTTCCATCTAAGATCTCGAGTAGCGGGCTACATAATTCCATCAATTTCTGCGACTGGATATTGCAGCTTTTAGGATCAAGGCTAGTTTCATCCGCAACACAACTCCATGCTAGTTCCTCTGCGGTCAAAGGACGCTTTGCCACACATACCCACTGCAGGATCTGCTTTCGATGTCGCTGATGTTGAGGTTTGTTTCGCAGTGGGTCAGTATGCAGCCGGAAGAGAATATTCTCATACATCTGACTGAGACCTGCCGGCGGAGACTCAAGTTTTGCAGATATCATCGGTGAAGAGAGCAGCTCATCAATCAAAAGCACTGCATATCGAAACATCCCATCAGCATGGTGTGTAACTTTCTCTAATATCTCTTCTCTATAGGGATGAAGTTCCTGGTGTTTCTCCACACAGTCTTGGAGATACTCTCTGATATCTTTATCTGGTTGCATTTTGACTTTGAGTACCCTGCCATCATGTAGATGCTTCTCTAGTGCGCGCTTAATGTGAGGCACATCTCGACTTGTGACACAAAAACGGACGTCGATCTCCTTTGGCAATGTCGTGAATGCTTCCATAAATGTAGAACGGTTCTCGGTGCATTCATCAAGTGCGTCCACGAAAACGATGATCCTCGTCGGAAACTTGCTAATTATGTCGAGGAAGATCGTCCACAACGTATTGAAGTCGATGCAGTAGGTAGAGTTAGCATATCGTCGACGAGCCTCATTGAGGGCTGTGACAAGAGGCTTCAACGGGCATTGCGTAACTAGTTGGTCAATAAGGTTGGCAACTATCGCTGCTGCTGTGGATGTCTCGGGGTCACCGTGCTTGCAAAAGAAGTGCAAAACGCGATGCTTTATCACCGGATATTCTCGGGCAGTCTGGACAAGAAAACTCGACAAAACAGACTTCCCCGCACCTGAATCAGTAGCACGTTGTCGGTCAGAAACATTTGACAGAATTACCTATTCCTCCAGACGTTCTTACCTGGCTTGCCATAGATCCAGATATGCCTTGGTTCTTCCCCTTCAACCATGCGATGATATTCCTTAGTGTCCAAGAACCATGTACATGTGCAGTCCGTTTTGTTTCGAAAATTGTTGTTCAGCTCGGCATCGGCATTTGGTAACGCATGTAACCACGTTCGGCATCGTATTAAAATTTCTGACTCATTATCTGGTGGCAATCGATTAGCTTCCGGAGATAATTGCAAGCTGAAAGGGCATAAAAATGCAGGGAACGTGCTATCGATTATTTGCGAAAGTAAGGTCTCGATCCTGACAAGTCCTGTTCGAGTATGAGAATAGTATTGCGACCGGCGGTAGGAAAGTTCTACGATTCAAAGTGACACTCAAAGAATTACCCCACTTTTCGCTCGTGTCCTTCAAGGTGCGAAGATCTTCGGAGCTCTCTGTACAACCATTTTATTATACAACCTGCAACTTTGGAACGTGTTATCAATACTGGCGCACGGACCTAGGATTTGAGCCATAGTTTCGTTTTCGATGAGTTTCCGAAGCACTGCTTCCTTTTGCGTAATTCCCTTGAACAATGGCTCAAATTCCAGGCTAAACGGCTTTAAGGAATTTTTGAAAGTAGCTGCAATTTCTCAGTAATACAGATCCATACTTCATCTCGAGCCCCGGAGACTTACAAATGCAGCTTTTAGGGTTGAAATAGCTTTGGGCTTTGACTGATACCACAACTACATCCGCATACAGCCCAGGCAACGTCGACGCGAAAACTTCGAGTAGTTGCTTACTGCGATGGGCACTGGGGGTCTTACAAACATAAGCGTTGTATAGGCTGTGGTAGAATTTGCACTGCATAAGAGTCGTAGTGATGGCATCCAATGCCAGCTCGAGGTTTTCGAGTGTATCAAGGTGGTTGAGCGATATCTACTGGGTAGTCAATTTGGCAGCTAGAAGAGTTTTCAGCTGAATATGGTACAAGGGGTTACAAACCTGGACGATGGCACGCACTCCCGCCCACACAAGGGCGGTGACCTGAAACAAAGAGTCACGTCAACAGAAGTCCCAAATCTCGGACATGATTACTTCACATCTGGGTGGTGCTGTATTGCAACGTCAACAATTGAGGAATATTTGTCGACGCGATGAAGAAATTTCCCCATTCTCCCCTGGCAAGACTTATCGGCACGCTCTTGTATAACTTGCCGTAATCCCACAACGAGCACCTCCAAACTTTCGAGCTCGTCTAAGTTAATAACGGGGGGCTCAATGCTCTGTTGTACCAGTTTTAAAGCTTTCTCCCAGATGTCTTCGGACTTCAAGACTTGATTTGTCGGCTCTGATGATGTTTTGGGGAGTTCACGTACTGACGGTAGCGTCAGCGCTTCGGAACTACATACCGGAACACACGGACAGGTACTATTAGCGTTCTCTGTGCTCCGCCGTTGGGGCTCGGCGATGGAGTCGTGCGACACTGGATGAGACGCCCTGAAACATTGCCACGACCTTTGGCGCCGGATCTCACAGTTGAACCTGGTGCCGTCTGCCACTTGTGAAGACACCCTGGAGGGTTCCCGCGAGCGGGCGTGTAGGAATTTGTCGGTCAAACCGTGCAACCGCTTCGTCATGTCTTCGCTACGGGAAACCATCTTCAAGTGAACTTTCGGATCAATGGGTCGCTCATGAACGTCGCCAGGAATGTTTGTTGACTCCCTGTCGAGTGCGGGGTAAAAAGGCAGTTTGTCGCCCATTCCCTGCTCACAGATGTTCAAATTTCAGCTGTTAGACTGCAATGCATGCACTACGCTATGCACTTGTGCGAGTTGGGGCAGTATATAACCGTAGTTATTGGTGGGAAAGAATTGGGGGGTGGCAACTTAATCTATCCCATCAGTAAATTTTGCCCTGCCCAATCAGATATATCGCGGAACGCAGTGACAACACAGCACTTTGAGACAACCCATGATCAATAGGCTGAGGCCCAATTTCATACAACATATGGCTCAAAATACACCCACCCATCGGTCACCCTTCTAAAATGGGTAGTAACACATTGGAATAAATCTGGTTAGAAATCCCGATGAGCCCCAATATTAGCTATTGATTCATCGTGAAGGCCTAGTTAAACGCAAACGGTTACCTCCTTCCCTATCTGATCAATACATCTAATCTAATCCATCTTATCCTGACTCTTTTTTTTTGTTTGTTTTAATCATTCTGCATTCACTCTAACTAGAGTATGGCAGTACCCAATTCCCCTCTCCCTCCTTCTACCCTTCTCTTCTCTTCTTCCCCTTCTCTTCTTCCTCCCCTTGCACTTGAAACAGATGGAAATGAAACTACACTCTTCTCCGCTCAGCGGCGTGGGAATCTCCATTTGCTGTTATCACTATAGCACAGTTTCAACTTTTTAGTTCTTGATAGGCTAATATTTCTTCGCGCGGGTGATCCAGCTGGTCTGGACACATCCGTGTTTTGGACTGCGTCTTCGGTCGATATATTTGTTACCTCTTCTCCCGGCTACTGAATGGCCGATTGTACATAGAATTTTCAAAAATAAGCTACACTAATAGATACCTGTGATCGGTTGATATTGGCATATATGATCTTGAAAGATGCACTCGATAGCTCCCGAGTTAACGTTCTATCTGTGGGGGCTCCAATGGCAGTAAGAGTACCAGTTTCCTCAATTCCGAATGCTCATGAATCCACGATATCCGTTATACTCTCAACTTACCCCTGTGAGACCAACGGCGGATGGCGGGGGTGTCGCTCAGCGAAACCGGCCAGCTTCCGAGATTGATCAAGAAACATAAGACTGCGCACCATTGCCGCCGCTGGTTACAGTATACGCGTCCCACCACTCAATATTGTCCTAGAGCCGTAGACAACTTGCCAGGTCGAGGGAGCTCGCGACAATGCCTTTTGACTCCATAGACGTTATGATGTCATCTCAAGGTCCCGACCGCATAGTTGAGTGTGTCGGCCGTTATTTCCGCATACTGGCCGATCTCCGACCCCACGGGGCGCACTAATGCGAGAGTCAGGGCTTACACCCGCGCCTGTAATCTTAGACTCCAGACAACAACGATTCGCAGCGAGACTAGCAAACGCATGCAGCAGCAAACTGAAGGAGCTGCACGAAGACCCTTCTTCCGGCACACCGATATGCAGAGTAGTCGAGATAGAACGTGAGCAAGGCTGGACAACCAAGGGCATGAGCTGGCCGGCCCCAGGCGAAGAACCAGTGGTTAAGACCATTATACTGGATGACGACGGCGCAGCCAAGAGAGCCGTGCAATGCTGGGCAAAAGAGAAGGAAGCCAAAGTCAGGGTGGGGGTCTGGATGTGGTGGACAGATGGATCACGCTATGATGATGGCCGGGTGGGTGCCGTAGCAGTGTGCAAATACGGAAGCCAATGGAGGACCCGCCGCAGTTATCTGGGCACTGGATATATGGACGTCTTTGATGCCAAATTGTGGGCGGCCAGACTCGCGCTCGGTGAGACGGACAAGAAGAGAGAAATATTTCAATGGCATGTAGTGAAAACGGTGCCAGTCTTTAGCAATTCGCAAGCGGCAAGTCAAGAAGTGGCACACCTCGAGCCACGCCCTGGGCACCGATTAGCGAGGCTGATCAATCAAAGGATGCGGGCTCTCGTCGCCCACGGTATCGCAACGGAGAGTCACTGGGTGCCGGGACACTCTTGTATCCCCGAGAACGATGAAGCAGACGGTCAGGTGAACTTAGTTCAAGACGCAAGTGGGAGCACGGTAATACAGTGGCCAGACTCCTTGGCCTCGAATAGAGGTAGACGGATTTCCGAGAGAAAGTCAGCAGCCAAGGCAAAGCGGGAGGCCGACAAGTGTAGCAACCACTTCAGCTACAGACTCAAAGGGAAGGTGGAGACCAAGAGACCTATCACAACAGCAAGCGTGAAGTCCCTGGCTGCCAGGTTCTACCGGCTACAGTGCGGGCACATATCCAGTGGAACATACCTAAAACGATGTTGCCACTGAGAGGACGGTAAATACTGGTTGTGCGATGGGACAGTGGCCCAGACGTGGGAGCACCTCTTCTGCCACTGCAGCCTGTGGAGAGACCAGCAGAAAGTGCTGTGGAAAGCAGTGGGGAAGGTGACAGGCTGGAAAGCGGGCAGATGCCAACATGTGCAGGTATCTGAGCTGTTTTCCATGGAAAAGTGCGATCAAGCGGTGGAGAATTTACTGGCAACCACTGACGTTGCGAAGTTCCCGCCCAAATGAATGGGGATGTGGATCAGACACGGAGGCTGACTCAGGTGCGGGGGGGTGCCGGTCTTTCTTTGTCTTTCTCTCTCTTTCTGCCTTTTCTCTATTTCCTTCTGACTTGTGAGCGCAGGCAACATTTGAACATCTCTCTATCTATGTTTTTTTTGTCAGTGGGGACACAGGGTAGTGAGTGGGAGCTCCACCATTGAGCCAGCTCGCCCGGAAGCGGAGGGGTTATTAGGCTCTGTCATACTGTAGCTAGAGTGAATACAGTATGAATAAACAAACAACAACAACAACTGGCAGATCTCCGCAACCCTAATCACTAAAACATGACCACTACCGTTACGTAGTCGACTCCAATCCATTCTATCTGAAAATATATAGAGTATTCCTAACCATCCATTTCATATAACTGCTTCTTCCCTTTACTCCGTCTCTTCCTCACACTATCACATATTATCCAGTACTCAAGCATATTTCATTCCCAAATCCATTGTCGCCCTGCTCGCTTTATACAAGTTGCTTCACCAAATTCCAGAAAGAAAAAATATACTTTATCGAAGCATTAGAATTCATCACCTGCTCATGTCTCCCTGGTTTGGTTTGGTATGAATTGTTAAAGGTGGTTTCAGACCTACAGTTTGTGTTATTATGGTACCATATTGAAAATTTTTTGCTTGGGCGGTTCATCTTGATATTCATAGAAGAACAATGAAACCATGGATACATCGCATTCGAAGGAGCGATCGAAATAGCTGATACGATTAGATTAGATAACAACAGATTAGATTAGATTGCAATGGTGCAAAGTTAGACAGGGTTTTTGGCATTAAAGATCTCGCCCCGCTTGAGCCTCAATCTCAACCGCATTTTTAGCCACGCAATTTGGGGTGCCACATCGGTCGGCAAGGCCGTTCAGGGTTGCACGGAATTTGTAGGTCATCATGGTGGCTACGAGCCTGCGAACAATATACTGTGCGTAACCATGCGTCAGGGAGGCCATTTCGAAACTAAACATGCAATATCCAGATTCCGAGATCGAAGGTGTGATGTAAACGTCTTAAGTGGATTAAAGATAAGTTGACGCTGCGCATCAGCACATACTCCAGCGCAATTGGACGCAGTTTTCGTTTATAATTAATAGCGATGCCTATATAACACCTCAACACCACCTACTTCCAACGGGGCGAGAGTCGTAGTCCCAGGGAAGTCATACCCCAAAACGGTTTGATTTCCTTCATTGTCTATCTTCCCACCCCTGCCATGCAATCAACTCCCTGCTGTGTATTCGAAATCATATCTAGTGGTTTGGGGTCAGGTAATCCTTGTATTTGTTCTTTCAGCCGGAGAGGTTCGTGCAGTTCGTTGCACTGTATCACCTATCTCTGCGTCCAAGCTTGTGCATGTGTGTATGGCATTTGCTACGGCATTGTCTTGGAGACTGTCAGCGAGAGGACACCTAAATCTCCCGCTTGGCATAAACTCGAATGGAAGGCCCATAAATGGTTGGTCCATTAGCCGATGATTATAGTAGGTGGTCTCGCAAAGTCAGAACTGGCACGAAAATTGAAACACCAAATCTCATGCATAGCACTACTCAGCAGTTTTTCAAGTTATCGCCCACCCTCACCCCTAACCCTAGCTTAAAATGATTTGTAGACTAATGGCTAGCGTGGGTGCACCTCACTTGTAATGGTGCCTATGATATGAGATACCTCTTATATTCGTTGTGTAGCTGTGGCGTAAGTGTAAAATACAGGCCGAAATCGAGCATTTGGAATTGCTATACAGCAAATTTTGGTCCTGTCACGAAATAGCAATCGCCAGGTGAAAGAGTGTCTGGTTAATTACATTTTACGCATAGTTTATGTCGCAATCAGAATAAGACCCACCGATAGAATTGAGCTCAAAGTTGAGATATGAGTATAACTTGGGTGGGGGAACGTGGCGGTGTGGGCGTGAGACACATGTTATCTCAGAGTTACCCGAGACTAGACGAATGTGTACCTCGCTAGCGTCGTGTTAGGTGTAGGCGCTGGGAGTGCGCCCCTAACGGCTGTGCATTGGTGCTTTAATGACTTTTGCTATGACACTGCCGAGGGTTAGGGGTACAGAGGCGAAACTTGGAAATCGCTGTTATAATCGAACTAAATTCTGTTACTCTGTGTTTACCGCTCGAGTTCGTGCCATCTGTGCTCATCATTCAGCTGTTATATGAGTGTTTCTCTTCAGGAATATAGTTCACCATTCATCTTCGGTTGAGACCCATAGCATTGCTGTCTTAGCTCCTCGGAGATTTGACGAAAACTGGATTATGAACCTACTTTACCGGCAGTGCGGTTCCCACCGCAACCACCTGGGAGAATTGCGGTGGTAACCACACTGCCGATAAAGTAGGTTCGTAAGGCAAGACGCCGAGCAGCTCATATTTGCTTTTACATACCGCGTACGTATTCTGAGACATGTCAACATGTCACATAGTTTGCTTCGCCCAATTGAGGCGTAGTGCTGTGGTTAATAATTTCTGTCAGGGACAATAAATAAATCATGCACATATATCGTATGTAAAACCGTTGCAGCATGAGACAAGCAACTCCATCCCGTAGCCCTACCCAGTGTTACGAAAAGCCGATAATCAGTTTGTCAAGTAGGGAAACTCACCTGAAGCAGCAGCCGATGCGGCCGGCACATCTCAAGTGCTTTTGCATTTTGTAGCTGAGGATGACTGTAAACAGGCAGTAGTCCTGGATATTCGTCTGAAAAATGAATTGCGATCAATTTTGGGATTCAACAGAGAATCAACTCGCTTTTTGATACCACTTTGGGTAGGCACAGTGCGCAAATTCAGCTGGCAGAAGTTCATCCCATAGCTTGCGGCTGTCATAAAGCGGTTCAGATCAAAGATGCAGAGCCATCGATCTTGTGTCACTGTAACAATGCGTCAGTGGAATGCGATGTTACCAAAGATTTTCGAATTGGGCGTTGATTGGAACTTGTATATAACGTATGTACTTCCTCCGTCATGTTGGTCACGACAGAAGCAGTTGGTTAAAAGCCTGCGAAAATCGCCGAAATCAAATCCTACATATCCAAAAGTCACTTCATTTGTTCTTATAGTGAATACCACGACAACAATGGCGTCTAGTTCAGCTTCAGCTCCAGAGCCAACAGCAACTACAGTACCAGAAACTCTTACACCGGCAACTACTACGTTATCAGAAGGAAATTTCATTTCAATTGATGGTGATGCCACACTTCGCGTACATTACTAACCCGAGCGCCAGATCGACACAACGCAATTCCTCGTATACGATTATCCACTGCAAAACGAACCATGGGTGTCACAACAGGGAGGCGGAGCAGACAATTCGCAGACTAAATGTACTATGAAGGCTCTAGAAAGTTTCGATCTGGCATCTTTGCCGGAATGTACTGAGCTTCATGAAGGACCAGTTTATATAGTGTATGCCTAACATACTGTGATGGTCAGATAAAGCTGAAGATAAAAGCTGACCGAAAACAGAGAACTGCAACAAAAGAACAATGAGCAATACGTCAATATCGTCTCTACGATTGATGGAACGGTTGGCAATGACATTGCTGTAGGGATGAGAGGTCTACCCCAGGATCTGAAGAGTGATATCCCTGTGAACGGCGATGCCTATGTTTCCCTTCGTAGTACCGAAGATCCAAAATATCTTAAATTTTTTATATCTGTTCCGCATTTCAGTTGGGGTGTCAGGGAGAATGTCGGTAATGGTGTGTCTTTGTCAAAATACGTACACCAGGACAGCCCCCAAAACGACTATTCGAAGAACGTCTTTGTTCACCAGACCTGCTTTGTAGCCTTGAACACTGGTAAGTTGACTCCGTTCCCTAACCTGAGTGAATCTCGCTCGCTCATAGTTCAGCATAGACAAGAGAGAAGTGATAGCAATTCACAAGACAGCATGCAAGGACCATTCAACTCTATTTCCATTTGTTCCAAATCAGCATCGAATAAGCTCGCTGCATCTATTGATACACATGATCTCCACTTTGCTACAACATTCAGCTAAGGATGTCTTTGAAGACTTCCGGAGACGCTTTTTCAGCATCGTGAGTAGCATTTCCGACGTCACAAGTGGGAGTATGGTAGTTAACAGATGCCTGCAACGAATTATAGCATCGTGAAACCGAAGATTTCATCCGCGCGATGGTAGCCCAAAGTGATAACGCATCTACAGCCGGCACAACAGTCAATAAGGATATTCCCAATATCCAAGTACGACTAAATACACTTTTGGCTGAAGCAATTGCAATACTGGGTTTAATCGAATCCCAGATCCAGGTACTTGATGAACTGTATGAAATTGTCAAGTGTATCTGTCGGGACCTACCCGATCCATGCCACAACCAGAACACTGTCCGACTGGTGTACTCACATCCGCAGGAGGAAAACCCCCTTATGATTCTATCTCCTGCGTTTGTAATGGCGCTTTCAGAAAGAAAATCTTACTGGGAAAAGTTCAAAGGCCTGATTAAAAACGGAGAAAAAGCACAGACCACGGTAAGTCGTATCAAGATATCGTATCCAGATCCCCGATTTGTCTATAGTGCCTTATTTAACTATAAACGCCCTGAAGTTAATCCAACTTATGTCCGAGGGGGCGTTACAGTCCATGAAAAAACAACCAAAGATTCGTATTGTGCCGACAAATATAGATGCGTGGATCTTGTCGCTGTTCACAGTCCTCTTTCTCTTTATTTTCTGTGAGTTGCTTGTACCCGGGCTACTTCGCTGGATCTAATACATATAATGACACAGTGCTAGGCCTTGGAATCTGGCAAACAAGAACGTCAAATCTTTGTCCATTTTTGGAAGGCCCCGGACGCGGTTATGGAGCTTTTTCTTTTTATAACAATTGCAGTGGTACAATGAGCGAAATATGAAGGTGGGGAAGATCAGAAGTTATGGGATGCATTGAAAGGTGGTTGAGCTGGCTTGTCAGAACCTTCAAGGGGCTACTCTCTGCATCTCTCGGATTGCCTGCAACCTGGATTACCTGCTGTTTCGGGACTACTCACAGTTGCTCAAATGGTGTAAGAGTTGGAATATGAATAGAAGAGTGATAGAAGACAGCCAACCAAGACTGACTAGGCGCAGCGGAGAATTGCGTCACTTTCAGCGCTATTTGCTCTCGTGCCGTGGGGGGCTTTTTAATTGGAATGATTTGGTAAGAGAGGGATTAGAGTGGAGGAAGAACAGGCTGGGGACGTATAGAATAGTTTTGAAATACTTAATTATTGTACCTCTCTAATATCCATTGTTAGTTCGATTTGTGTATTTAAGAAAAGAGTAACATGCAGGTGGGGAGACCCCGATTTAAGTCCCAAGTACTGTCAATATGTCTGATATCCCATCGTCTATAGAGTATTACATCTTCAGATCCACACTGGCGCTATGGCCTAGAGGTGATATAGGTAATTGATTTGTAATATCTAGTACCAAGCTTTGGTAAACACCCCACTCTATGGTTACATCAAATCATCTTAAGCGCAAAAACGTTTAAGTCGCAGTGATATCGTGGGTTGAAAAGGCTGTCATAGGTCTTTAACAGACGGTGGGATATTAACGAAGATTATCACCGTCACAGTATCTGTTGCATATGGACCTGACCGAGCTGAGCTTCAGCTAAGCTGACGACGAGGCACCCAGCCGGTAGGGCATAAAGCACCCAACTACCTTGTATATATCTCGAGTCTTTCTCTTTCTCTTTCTCTCTCTCCTGTCTCTGTACCTTAGTCCATGTATACGGTTCTCCCCATATCGTAACAGTATCGCTTCAAGCCGCGGCAATGGTCTCAACGGTCCGGGGCAACTATATTCTTTCGGGGCCCGACATCGCCGTCTCGTCCCAGTCTTGATTTCAGTGGACTGGTCTGTCCGGGGCTGGTGTTGGTTGCCCTAGAGACCTATTCAGGTACCTATACGGGACTGGCGGCTACCGGGAATAAGTATTCGGTGGTGGTGCCGGTGGCTATGCCAAATGTGGGCCTTAAAATTTGTTGTGGGGTGCCGTGATGCGGTGAAATTAGTAGTAGTGGGCCTTAAAGTGTGCGGTGTTGGGTACGGCAGAGGTCCTAAATACGAAAAATAGTATAAAATAGCACGATTTCCACAGCCAATTCGTCTACAATATTTCTTCTTGAAACTTCTTCACGCTGAATGGTACGTACGTGCTTACGACTCCTTAAACGAGATATTTTTGCAGTCAGCAAACCATTATACGCAGGGAGAAGCTACATAGTATTCCCCCAGTGTCAGCCTCCATTACGTGCCCTCAGAGGACACCGACGTTCGGGGATTATATCATTCTGTATCACCTCCACAAATTGGTGTGAACTAGGTGAAGGCCCGACGGGTCCTAAATCTGTCCGATTGATCGTCAGGATAGTCTACCGGCAGATGGAATTGGTTCCATTCTGCTTGTAGAGGTGGAGGCCTTCCAGTGTCAAGGTGCCAAAACCTCGCCTCACACCCCACTATAATATTATCATTTTCAAATTGGCGGAATAAATCTATAGATTCCTAGAGCTGGCAGTTAAATAAGTAATAAATGCTCACTCCAAAGCACTTAAACGTGAGCAACTGATAGTGGGTCGGCGGAGTGGGCGTGAAATGCTGCTACCACACACAACACAATAGCCGGTCATTACAGGGAGCCTATTGAGCTGACGTACGCAGCTAATAGCGAGTGATCTTTCGAGTGACTATTCATAAGACATTATATGCGGAGGTTCAAAGCTGTGCATGGGCCATACGAATTACTGTACCTTCTCAGGTGGACTACTTCCCGTAGTACGTTACACTCTGGATTTCAGGTGCTGTAGTGGTCTCTAGGGCTGTAGCTCACTATTTTATGCTTTACGAGAGTTTATAGAGCGTAGCAAATGCAGTTGCTGTCAGCCCTCCTCTAAGCACGATCTTTTCGTCTTTGAAGTTGGAATACATCAAGTTTATTGCTATGACACTCGATTCCTGTCAAACTCCCGCAGTAGGCACTTGTGTAGTTTGGCTAGGTTCCCGTTAAGATTATGTTGGATGAGTTCAAGCTTATCGCTATACTATCAATATAGTTCCGTTGGACAGGTTCCAACTTCAGCCATAGGTGGCAGAAGATCGAAACTCACCTTTAGACAACCTCCATAGGGCATTGCGCAACTAATCAGTTTGGTATCGGCTGCAAATAATAGTAGATGCCCAGATTATGAACGCGTGTCATTGACTCATTATGATAAGGCCACTTCTTGTAAAGTTCGGTATGTCTCACAAAGTTGTCTCAACGCGGACTTCAATAACGCTTCTGACCTGCTCACCTAAGTTCTACACTGGTATACCGTCGCTTGAGCCATGGCACCATTGGCGCTGCCAACATCACCATCACCATGGCTGTCAGAACATGATCACCCTGAGAGAGTGGCCAATATGAAGTGACCGAAATCTTGCTCCCATACACTGACACGCTGCACACAATGTGTTTCATCCGGATGTAGCTATAGATTTTCGTCCCACGGACATGAAGCTTTGCATGAAGCCCCAATTTTAGAAGCGGAGTTCTATCTCCATTCGACTTTTGCTAAGATGGTGGTCTCCACCTATGTGCACCTTCGCGCATAGGTCACCCGCTCACCACCTACCTGCACTCTCCACTAGCCACTCATATTTTACAGACACTTCATAGCGCATTTATTGGTTATTAACTACTAGCTCTAGTGATCTCTGTTTATTTTGTTGATATTTGGAACAAAATATTTGATAGGGCGCGAGACGGGGCTTTGGCACTGAAACACTAAGGCCACTGCTGTGGAGGCAAAAATCGCTCGTTTCATCGTTGTGCTTCTAGACAGGTGCATAAAATTTGTGCACATCGCCGATGCTACAAGCTGTGTGCGTACTTTGCATTTTATTCCTAGCATGCTTGGACGAATCCCTTTTCTCGATCAAAAACCACTTTTTAGTAGCTGAGGTAAACAAATCCCGTCGTTACTGGTTTAATGAAGGGTATAGCTGAAATTGTGAGATACTGAAGGAGCTGTTTAAGAGGCTTACAAGAGCATGCGAGGGAGCTCCGCCATCTAGCCGGCCAGCCCGGAGGCGGAGGTGTTTAAGGGTCTGTCATACTCTAAGTAGAGTAAATACAGTATGATTAAAACAAACAAAACAAAGAGCATGCGAGGATTCTAACCACAAATCAGAAACGCAAATAGCAGAAACCTACCTACCAATACAAATACTACAAATTTCTTTGTGTGTAGCACTGTTGAGGGTGTACTTTTCAGGCAGTAGTGGAAAGTAAGACCTTGTGATTGTCGAAGGCTGGCCCTTAGTTCTTTGGCTTCTTCTTGAACCCTCCATTTATTTACCAGACGCTACAACTCATTTTCTATTACACTCATCGTGACCATGTTCATATATACATGTCCGCAGGTTGTATCACTTAACAGAGATGCGATCAATTAGATAAGACTGATTCTATGTGCCACACTCGGTGACTCGGTGCATAGACGGGGAGTCTTTACATATCCGTACCGGTAGATATCTTGCACGACGACTTAAAAATACTGCTTGGATGCATATTTGACGTAGCGGCCAGCGGCATGGCCTGGTGATGGTGATGGTGCTCTAGCCCGTGAAGCAGTAATACGGATAGACGCTGGCGAAGAAGCGGCTGGAGTGCGCGAATCGAATCATCCTTGTTACTCAAGTACGCTCTATCTCAGTATACATCAATGTAACGCTTAAGATGAGATTAGATATTACTCGTAAGATATCAGATTGGGTTGAAAATTCGTGGCTTTGCATGGCTTAAAGACACCCCACATATCATTCTGTCAGTATGACATTTACTTCATGATAGTATACTGACCAATGATTTTAAACCGCAAGACAAAATGTCTGTACGTGTGCAAGGAAATTGTAGCCTCCAGTACGTAGCGGATGCGAATACTTATTTGGTCTGGCCTAACACCGCCACTGTTGTAGCAACCAGTGCTAGACTTACTGGAAAGTCTTAGTAGATCTATAGGAGTACTCATGACGAACAGGCGGCTGTTGGCATCTCTTGAAGCATAATCTTTGATCGAGAAAATAGCATCCAGTGACCGGTAATGATGCATTCCCGGGTTCTCGACATGGGTCCGGTAACAATCTCGAGTAGTTCTTTGCTTATCTCGCTTATCCGCAATTTGCCTTGAGAATTGCTTCTCTGAATACGAGGTCTACAGAGCTTGATTAGGGCGCTTCTGTCTAACATCAACGTTTGAGCGCCGGCACTTCTTAAAGCCACTCTAAGGGTAGAGTAAAGGACGGCCACAATTAACATGCCTTTCAGTTACAAAGGATGACCCTTCGTGACATGTGGCTGCCGATAGATAGTTGATAGAATTGGCCGCTCCGGCACCCACAATTCCTTGCCGTAGGAAGACAAATAAATACAGACGTAGCAACTCTAAATGGCACGTGAGGTAGGGACCCTGAATCGTAAGGGAGCAAAAATACTTATATAACGGGTTCGCAGAATTCAACGGAGCTGTTTATTATCACAAGATTGAGGACGCTATTCATAACACATTGAATGGGGTCCTTTACAATCACTACCCGCCATCGCCTATTGCACTGCCATACGGCCCGCCAGTACATTTTTGGCACCACCAGGGATCTGGCAAGCTCTTGTTCAAACGACGGTTCATCCTTATGGCAGGCAAAAGCGGACAAAAATATTAATTGATACGTGTGAAAATGTATTTTTCGGTTTGTGGATCAGATGGCGGGAAGTCAACCTAAAAAATAGTCACATGCGAACCGAAAAGAACTCTGAAAATGGCATATGCATGTATTTGTATGCGTGTGCTTGCATATGCCTATATACGTGACTACCACACTAGTGATGCACATTGATTTTATTTAGTTGACACCATTCTCGCGGTTCATCACTCAATACGCCAAAATACAGACATGCATATTAGATACACAGCTGCATGCGTAAGTATACATATACGGCACGTATACCTACATTTGCACATTTTATTCATTTTCGCCGTGCTGAAATCACCTGTATCCACTTATTTCTTCAGCATTCATCATAGCTCCTCACTCACTCTCCCAGATTTTGTGATTGTTGCATGTGTACCTGCATCGTGAGCCCGTATATATACAGACTTGTCTCTCATATTCTCAGCCATATTCGTCTCCATATTCGTCTCCATATCTATCTCCGTTTGCTCATCCGTTTGCACTGATATGAGCCGCTCTGTACTGATACGAGCCGCTCTCCTGAGGTATATCTTCATACACCAACTGCATATCAAACGGACCTGAGCTGTGAGGCCTTCTGGCCTCGAGAGATCAGTCAATAAATAAGTCAAAAAGCATCCAAAGTAACAGTGATCACTTACGATATGCACTTTCTTTCCACTAAAACACCCCATGCAGGCATGATTGCAATAGACTATTAGCTTTCAAAAGCATTCTTTCATTGTCTATTTGCTCCGAAGCTTCTAGTTGTATATATGGCAGTTTGATGTTATCCGCACAGTCATCTGGCAGATTTCACAGCATTGGCAAACGACCTATAAATGGCATCGCTATAATAAGACTTGAGTAGGTGACGATTACTAGTGACGGATTCGTCACTTGAGTGTCCAAAATCCAATATTCGGTAGTCCGCTTCTCTGCGGCTACATTGACTATGAACACCAAGCTTCGGGGACTGAATTTGGCTCTGTGATCGGGAAGAGAAACGACTCTGAATCGGCTGCCGAAGTTGGTGCAATCGAAGCCAGTTTAGTATCACTTTTGTCTTCGCTTCGAACGATAATAGGAACATAATTCTATGTGCAACCGTATCAGCTTTCTCAGTGAGCTCGAGCGTAGAAGCAAAGGTTCGCCACTCATCGGTATTAGGGAGGTTCGACAAGATATAGAACTTTGGTTAAGTATCGTCGATGGAGATGTTGCAGATCGCAAGGTCATTGATTTTCTACCGCACTGTGATCCATTCGGAATTAAAAAGATACAATTCGAGTTTGCAGTATGGTTCAGCTTGACTGAGGGCTAACTAGTGGAAGCGAAATTGGCGGGCGGGACTCGACCGACGGCTAGTGGAGGCGAGCCTTTTGGCTGACTGAGAGTCGGCGGAGGGAGGCGGCCGAAACCTTGAGCTTGAGCTTGAGCCTGAGCTGGAGATTGGGATTGGGATTGAGCGGAGGAAGGCAGCGAGGGAAGGGAGTATATAAGAAGAGCGGAGTGGCAGAGAATAGGCAAGCAGTGCTTTCAGCATCAACCCACCCACCCGCACCTCTGCGTATACTGTTTCTTGTTCTGTGTGTTTTTGACTCTACACCCAGTGAAGGGCTTCTGGCCCAGAACGGGAGAGTCCAGGCGGAGCGGCGACTGCAACGGTGGCCTCTGCTACCCTGAGGCGGCACCCTCGTTTATGCTTTGTTTACTGTTTTGTTTTGGTTTTTGCTTTCGTGCCATTTCTTGTGCTGCAAATATCGGAAGACACGTGCTGGAGGGATGAGCGAGTCCACTAGCGGTTAACTTTGCCATCTCATATCGACCATCAGGCTTAATGACGTGTTCAAAATCAGACCCAATTGCTTCCTACAGTACCTTTCGATCGTCAAACTTATCACCCTTGTATCAGCTGCGGAGGGATGGCTCTAGGAGCACGCAGATGGTACCATTTGCTTTCTCGTAGTTGTTGCGATATGCTCCCTAGTCTCGAAGGAAGGTATTGAAACATGTGAGATATGAAAAATCGGTCGATTGGGGCTGAAAACCGTATGAAGGGTCAAGGGGGTATGCAGATGTAGGAGCGTTACAGTAGTTCTGGATGCGGCTAGTGTAGCAGGAGGGCGGGGGATAATCTCCGAGCCATCAACTCGCCAGACATTGAGATCCCTAAGGAGATCCTTAGCCTCCACTGCCCATGTGCGGTAGTTGTGCTCATTTAGCTTTGAGATGAAGGTTGAGATCGACATATCGAATGAGGGAAAAGGAAACCAGAGGAGGTAATAAAAGGATCAGGAAGGGAAACAATAAAAACTCTACTGATAGCTCTACCAACCGCGGGAAAGTGGGAGGGAAAGTATTGGAATGTGGGATATGGAAAACCCACTTTCCGGTATACAAACCAATGCTTTTTCGTGTCATTCTTTTCTTATACATGTGTGTAACTTGGTTGTCAAGTCCGTGGGTACGCAGGATGCTTTGTGGGTACGAGTCCGGGGATGCCAAGCATCGTGAGATTTATCAGCTCCACTACCACCGCCACCACCTTGCTCTTACAGCCAGCAAGCACCCACCCACCCACATGTCCCACAAGGGTGAAACTAGCCAAATTTGCTCCTTCCAAAAGAGTAAGTCGGAGACGCCACACCCCCATAACGAGAACTGTAAAAATGAACATGGTATAGCTTGATGAAATCTTCAACACCATGATAACGATGCAAAAAACATCGCGACTTTTGGAAAGCGGAGGAAAGGGTAAGTTGTGTGGAGCTTGGTAAATGGTTGGAAAGTACTCCAGAAGAGAAACAGGATGGTAAAGAGTCGGAAATGGTATGTTGGTGTGGCATGGGGCAATGGTATGGAAAAGACTGAACATTGAATGGCTGCAATGGGCGATGTGCATTGCAAACCTATCAAATTTAGGAAATGACTTGTCTCCACTTTCCCCAGTAGAAATCCCACTTTCCAATTACATATTTTGTATGGGGAAATTACATGATCCCACTTTCCCACGGCTGGTAGAGTATACAGACCAGAAACAAACTTTTACCAATCGCTTTCGCCGACAAGTAGTCACATTTGCCGACAGTGTGAATCGTAAGAGAAGGCTTTGGAAGGCGGTCACTTTCGCTGACGTTGAGAGCTTCATGGCTAAACCTTGAGTTAGTGACGCCTAGTCAACCTACCGTCAACACCGGTCGCAACTAGGGTCATGGAATTGAGAGCATGCTGTCGAGCGCACCTGGAAGCATTCGGTATTGGAATACAGATTCTATACGTATCGTAGTCTGAAATCCGGTCGTTATGCACGTCGACAGGGTTCCCAACCGTCCGTCTAGACTAGGGCCCGGCACTGCTGTCCAGACCGGGTGAACACTTTGTTTGCATTGGGGCATCCCGGGCCGAGGCTAACATCCCTAGGGCCCGTTCAGAGTGACTGTAGGTCCCCAGCGGAGGCCACCGTTACCCAATATTTATAATTCCGCCCAGAAACCAGGCCGAACTTACCATGTGAGCTGCCACACCCAAAACAGGAGGTAGGACCAGAGATTTGACGTGTACTTGGCAGCTTCTCACCCGGTCAGGTTAGTTCCCACATCGTTGATCAGCATTTTGTATACTGCTAATCCGCTTCACAGAGTTGGTGGGTATAAGTGGTTTGTTTTTTTCCCGTCACCAACACCTTTCATCTTTAAGCATCACGTGCAAAGAATGTAAGGCCACGCAGAGTCCGGATATTGGAAGCCCTAGGGCAAAAGCGGGCAGGAATTCTCTGCCCGACGGTTAGGAAGCCTATACGTTGACGCGCGATAATTTACGTCGGCGTGCAGTGTTATGTTCACGTCAACGGGCGGTTATTTACGTCAGAGTGACGACATATTTTGACAAAAATGAACTTCCATACTATACCCTATGTTCATAGACATAGTCTGGACTTTGAAAATATATCAGGTTACCTTACTTAAGATCAGACTTTATGCACAAGCTTATGGGACAGGGTACAAGGTGGTGGGATAGGGTGGCGAAATAGGTACGACTCCGTGATTTTGTACGTATTCTACATCACCATGGACATTTTAGAATTTATCTGGTCACCACTTGTAAATCAGACTCTCTCCACAGGGCCCTAATTGGTACAATAATCTTGACTACAACAAACACAACCCCATCCATCCCATGACTTTCTACCCTGTCCCACTAGAACCTCAGTCTCAGCCGCATTTTGAGCTGCAGCAGAATGGAGTGCCGCATCGATCGGAAAAGTCGCTCTGGGTTGCGCGCAAATTGTGGTAACGAGCCTGCGAAAGAATATCCTGTGCGTAATCATTGTCAGGTTGGAAGCTATTTCGAAATTAAGCATGCAAAAGTTGCACCAAGTTCTGAGATTGAAGGTGTGATGTAAACGTCTTAGATGAGCTAGCGCTGCGCCTCAACACGCATCTATGGAATTGGGCGCAGCCTTCGTTTGGAATTAATAGCGTATGAGAACACTTCAACTCCGCCTACCTCTACCGGGGCAAAAGTCGTACTCCCCAGGGAATTCATACCCATTGAATCTGCCAAAACCGTTTTGTTTTTCTTGCTTTGCCTATCTCCCACTGCCAGTGCATTCCATACAATCAACTCTAAGATATAGTGCCCCCTCTTGTCAAAATACGTCAAGTTGACGTGACGATGTCATTTACGTCGACGTACAGAAGTCATAGATTTCAGCTCCCGATACGATGCACTGAAATACAGTAATTTATTTACGTCTACTTAAATTACAATAACGTTAACGTCAGTTACCATTACTGCACATCGACGTGCGGTAATTCACGCTAACGTACCATAGTTTACTTCGACGTGACGACATCCATCGCATGCTGGGTTACTGTATGCAATGTGTACGTGAGTCCAAGATACAGTACTTTATGCATATCGACATGAATGATGCTGGCACGTCGACGTGACGGCTTATTTTGATAACATTGGCTTCCATGCCAGGCTGTGTATGCGGAATCATTTCCAGTAATATGCAGTCAGATAATCCTTGTCTTTGCTCCTTCAGCCAGGGGGTTCGTGCACTGTAACACTTATTTTTGTGAGTCCCAGCTTGCGTGAATGGAATCCACTACATTATCTCGGTGACTATTAGCGAGAGGAGGTGACACTTATATCTCCCGCTCAGCATAAACTTGAACGGATATGGCCCATAAACGGTTGGCCGAGAAGCGATATTACCCGATGATTGTAGTGGATGGTCGCGCGAATTCGGAACTGGCACGAAAAATTGAAACGCCAAATCTTATGCATGCATATCTCCTCCACTCAGCGATTTTTGACGTTTTCGCCCACCCTCACCCCCACCCCCACTCCTGGCTTTAAATGACTTGTAGACTGGTGCGTGGGGGCACCTTATCCGCAATGGTATCTATTATATGAGATACCTGTAATATTCCTTGAGTAGCTACGGATTAAGTGTAAAATACAGCCAAAATCGAGTATTTGGGGTGGACCAACCACGAAATAGCAACCGGCAAGTGAAAGAGTGTCTGGTTAGCTACATTTTACGTATAATTCATGTCGCAATCGGAGCAAAACCACCGACCCAATTGAACTCAAAGTTGGGATATAGGTATAAACTTGGGGTGGGTGCATCGATCGGTAGGCACATGCGGTGACAGGTACAATGTGCATGGGGGCCCCTGCTAGCGCCGTGTTAGTGCTTAAACGACTTTGGCGTGACACTGCCGAGGGTTAGGGGTACAGTAAGCGAAAACTTGAAAAAATCACCGAGTTATGGATCCCACCAAATACGATTACTCTTTGTTAACCACTCGAGTTTGTACCGTCTGTGATCTTCATTTGGCTTTTAAATGAGTGTTTCTCCTCTGGAATATAGCTCACCATTTATCTTCAATATTCGGTTGAGGCCCCATAGCGTTGCGTTCCTAGCCCCTCAGAGACGAAATTGGGCACGAAGACGTCGACTGGAATGTGAACGTACTTAGTGGCAGCGGGGTTCACCGGAAGAGGGTCTACCTGCATCCTCTTGGGGAATGTGGTAAGACAAGACACCGAGCAGTTCATATTTGCTTTTACACACCACCCCGTGTATTCTGAGAGCAGTCACAAAGTTCGCTTCGCTCACTTTGAGGCGAAGTGCTGCGATTGATAACTTATGTCATCCTGGATAAACAAATCATGCATATATATGAGATGTAAAACGGTGTCTGTATAAGAAAAGCAACACCATTCAATAGCCCCATTGTTGTGAAAGGCCAATAAGTGGCTGGTTAGGCAGGGAACTCACGCGGCCAACATATCTCAAGTGCTTTTGCATTTTATAGCTGAAGATGACTGTACACAGGTGGCAGTATGTGAACGCTTATCAATTCCAATATAGGTAGGCACAGTCCGCAAATTCAGCTGGTAGAAGTTCATCACGTAGCTTGCCGAGGTTCGGACCAAAGATGCATAGCATGGCACAGTCCGCAAACTCAACTGGCAGGTAGCTTGCCGAGGTTCGGACCGACGATGCGTAGCAATGGCGCAGTCCGCATGTTCAACTGGCAGGTAGCTTGCCGAGGTTCGGACCGAAGATGCATAGCAGTGGCACAGTCCGCAAATTCAATTGGTAAAAGCTCACCCGTAGCTTGCCGAGGTTCGGATCAAGATGCATAGCAATAGATCCTGTGTCACTGTAACATTGTATCAGCGCAAGGCTATGTTATGAAACAAATCTTCGAATCCGGCGTTTATTGCGGTGAACATTCAACGTTTGTGCCTCATTTTGATGTTTGTTGCGACAGGCGTAGTTGGTTAAAGTCAACGGAAATCGCCAACATAAAATCCTGCATATCCAGAAGCCTGTTCTTCTGTTCTTACAATAAGTTTCACAACAACAATGGCTTCCAGTTCAGCTACAGCTCCAGTGTCAGCGGAAACTACTCCAATATCAGAGGGAAACTTCATTTCAATTGATAGTGATGTTGCACTTCCCATCCATTACCAATTCGAGCGTCCGAGCGATACAACGCAATTCCTCGTATACGACTATCCACTTCACAACGAACCATGGGTGCCACCACCAGATGGCGAAAGAGGCAGCTCATCGGACGAATGTACTGTGCAAGTCCATCCCTTGGCAAGTGTGGATCAGACATATTTGCGGGCATTGATTAGGCCTGACGCAGGATCCGTTCGTATAATGTATGTCTGATATGCCACCGATATCAGATGACGGCTGAATGAAGACACAGAGAAATGCAACAGGAGAACATGGATCTATACATGAAGATCCTTGACTCAATTGATGACAAGGTCGGCAGTAGCGAAGAAAGGATGAGAGGTCTACCCGAGGGTGTGAATATCGGGAGCCATGTCTCCTTTCGTGGTACCGTCAATCCAGAATGTACTAAATTTTTTATTTCTATTCCGCATTTCACTGCCAGCTATAGCGTGCCTTTGTCAACATCCGTACAACATGCTAGACCCGGAAACTACCGTCCGGCGAGAGTCATAGTTCACTGGACCCACTTCGCAGTCTGCAACATTGGTAAGTTAACTCCAACCCTTATCACCGGTGTACCTCGCTCACAGTTCAGCGTAGACACGATAAACATTATAGCAATTCTCAAGACAGCAGGCAAAGACCATTCAACTTTATTTCCATTTGTTCCGAATCAGAATCGAATCAGTTCGCTCCATCTATTGATACACATGATCTCCACCTTAGCACAACATTCAGCCAAGCATATCTTAGAAAACTTCCAGTTTTGCGTTTCCGAAATCGTAAGTAAAATTTCTAACGTCACAATTGGAATTATGTAGTTAACTAATGCGCGTAACGTATTATAGTATCGTGAAATCGATGATTTCAATGCTACCCTGGCAGCCCAACGTGAAAATAACGCATCTGTAGCTAGCACAACAGTCAACACGGATAAACTGAATACCCAAATACAACTGGATACGCTTCTGGCCGAAGCGACTGCAATACTAGTTTTAATCAACTCCCAGATCTGGGTGCTTGACAAACTGTATGAAATTGTCAAGTGTATCTATCGGGACACATCCGATCCGTGCTACAACCAAAACACTGTCCAACTACTCCACTCACAGAAAAGCGCCCTTAAGATTCTATCTCGTGCGTGTGAAATGGCGCTTTCAGAAAGAAATTCTTATAGGGAACAGTTCAAGGACCTGGTTGAAAACGGAGAAAAGGTACAAACCTTAGTAAGTCGTATCCAGATATCGTATCCAGATGGTTTACAGTGCCTGATTTAACTATAAACTCCCTGAAGTTGGCCCAACCTATGCCCGAGAAGGTATTAGAGTCTATGGAAAATGCAGCAAACGTTTGTGAACCGCAGGCGGAGGTAGATGCGGAGACCGTGTCGTTGTTCAGAGTTATGACGACAGTGTTCCTTCCTTTCATGTGTGAGTTGCTTTACCCGCTATATTTTCGCTAGTACTAATGCATCTAATGATATAGTACTACGATTTGGAGGTCGGCTAGCAAGAACGATAAGCCTTTGGTGATTGTGGTGTAAAAGTTTGGAAAAAACGAGTCGAAGGGCAATAGAAGACAGCGTACCAAGACTGTAGGAAGGGGCGGAGAAATGCGCCATTTTCAGCGCTATTTGCTATCGGGTCGTGGGGGAATTTTTCAATTGAAATGATTCAGCAAGCTGGGATTAAAATAGAGCGGAGAGGAGGATTGACAGAAGATTTTGGAACTAAAAGCCATTGTGACTTTACTCTAATATTCATTGTTAGTCCGATCTGTGTCAGTATTGGGATCCGTTTCGTCCGTTTAGAATAGCGCAGGACGGGATGGGACGGAAGCTTGCCGTCAGTCCAGAGTTAGGACGGAAATGGCGCCGTTTTTTGATCAGAGACGGGGTTGGACGGTGAGGACGGCCGGGACGCTACATTACCGTCCCCGATCGTTCCCGGCAGACATCCGTGGATATTACTCAACACCTATAAACAACTTGTAAATTTATAGGTACAAGCACCAAGATAGATGTTGTTCTATCCTGACTGCATAGCAAGATCTTTCAGCATCTGCTCTATCTGAACCATATAACTCTCGGAATCTTTCATATCTAGATATCACTCTCTACTACTCCGGGGGAGGCATTGTGGGACAGCCCTATGTACCACAGGCTGCAGTTTACTACAAGCAAGTTAATGCTAGCTGGTTATATGTCACAGCATAGATGTGCTTATTGCTTAACCTTCCAGGGCATATGAAACCCACAGAACCGGTCCAGGTGGATGAAAATCATGATCAGATGGTAGAAACCGAAGACATAACTCGTGATGCCATCCGAGAAGAACCAATTCGTCGACTCTATTACATCTCCAAACTTCTTCACACTGGATAGTCTGTTTTACGTGCTTGCGACGGACTCCGCAAACAGATACCTTTGCACAGTCAGCGAACCATTGCACGCAAAGATAAGTGCCATGTAGCTATATAGTAATAATAGTCTTCCCCCGCCCTCTGTCAGCGTCAACCTCCCTTAAGACTCTAGGCATCCCAAACGTCCGTCCAAGGCCATGCCCGAGACCGGACTAAAGTTTTCAGGACTCAAGATTTTATGACTGGACAGACCAGGACACTTCATGACATGACTACAGGACTGCAGGCCCTACAGTCCATTAATTTACCCCCACAAAAATTGAGATACAACTTAATGAGCTTAAATCCCCCGATTCGGTACAAGTTCATCTCGACTAAAGATTTATTCTGGGATATGTATAGTATCCCGGAACTCTCGTACCTGAGCCGGATAAACTATATCCAACCCTAGTCAAGACTACAGTCACCTATACCAGGCCCTAGTCCTAGAGTTTTCTACCCGGGGTGGACCAGCCTCTCCATACTCATGCCCTAGACGGGACGACGATGTCGGGCCACGAAAGATTGTAGTCCGGACGGACGGTTGAGAACCTTGGAAGACTCCGACATTCGGTGATTATATCATTCTGCATAATCTCCGCAATTTTGTGTGAAGGCCCGACAAAACAAATTCTAAATTCTACATAAAGCCCCAATGTTAGGGGCGCAGTTCTATCTCCATTTGGTTTTCGTGAACGTGGTGATCAGCTAAGCACCTTCAGACCACCACACATCTGCGCTCTCCACTACACACTCACGCGTTACAGACTCTTCATATCGCATCTAACTAGCTCTAGCGATGTGTCTGTGTATTTTGTTGATATTTGGAACAAAATATATTGGTGGGGTGCGAGACGAGGTTTTGGCACTGAGACACCCAAGGCCAATACTGTGGAGGCAAAAATCGCTCGCTTTAACGTTGTGCTTCTACGTCTTGGTTGTGCTTCTAGAGAGGTGCATAAAATTTGTGTCACATCTCCGATGTTACAAGTTGTGTGCATTGTGTGCAAACCATACATTTTGTTCCCAGCATGCTTGGACGAATCCTATCAGAAACACTTCCTGGTTGCCGAGGCAAACAAATCCTGTCGTTTATCGGGTCAATGAAGGGTACAGCTGAAGTTGTGAGATAACGGGAGGAGCTGCTTAAGAGACTTACGAGAGCATCCGAACCAACCGCTAACAATGCAAGTAGTAGAAATCTACCAATACACCACAAGTTTTCCTTTGTGTACTGCTGTTGAGGGAGTACAATTCGGGCGGTTGTGGACAGTGAGATCTTGTGTTTGTCGAAGGCCGGCCCGTAGTACATTAGCATTCTTCTTGAACCTTCTATCTCTTCTCCAGACGCTACAACTCACTTTCTATTACGCTCGTCGTGGCTATGTTCTTCCTCCATGTCCACGGGTTGAAACGGCTTAACAGAGATTAGATGTGATCGATTAGATAAGATTGATCCAATGTAGCACCATTGATAACTCGGTGCATAGCCGGGAGAGAGTCTTTACATATCCACGCAGGCAGATATCTTGTACGACAACTTAACAATACAGCTTGGGCGTATATATGGAGCAGCGCCTAACGGCATGATGCGGTAGCCCGTGAAACAGTGATACGGCTAGACACCGGCGAATAATCGGCGGGAGTGCGCGCATAGAATCATTATTTACTCGAGCACCTCTAACTTCATATACATCAATTTAACCCTTACGATGAGATTAGATATTACTAGCAAGATATCAAATTAGATTGAAAACTAGCGACTTTGCGTATTAAAGACATCCTGTATCCTGCACCCAGCACCCCGCATTTTGGAATGTCAGTATGTCACCTTCCTCATGACACTGACCAGTAATTAGAAACCGTAATAAATATCCATACGCGTGTAAGGAATTGGTAACCTCAAGTACGCAGTTGCATGCGGATACTTATTGACCGGCCTTACACCACCAACTTGTTGTGGAAGCCAGGTATTGGAGTTATTCGAAAACTCGAGTAGATCTATAGAAGTACTCATGACGAACACGTGGTTAGTGACATCTTTCAAAGCACAATCTTCGATCGAGAATAGCATCGAGTGACCAGTGATGATGCTCTTCTGGATTAAATATCTCGGGTAGTTCATCATTTGTCTTGCTTATCTGAGATTTCCGTGAGGTAAATGCTTCCCTGAATACGAGATCTGCAGAGCTTCATTAGGGCGCTTCTGTCCAACATCTACATTTGAGCGCTGCACTTCTTAAAACCTTCTCTAGAGGGTAGGAGTAAAGGACAGCCGCAACTAGCAACATGTTTTCAGTCACAAGGGATGACCCTTCGTAATATGTGGCCACCGATAGATAGTTCATAGAATCGGTCGCCCCATCTCCCAAATCGCCGATCTTTTCTCAGCTGTCTTTCTTGCCGCCGTACTGGAGTTCTCAGCCTGTCAGGTTTGTGCTACCTTCACCTTTTGGCTGTGTTTTCGGTACTGAACATTGTTGAATATCCGGTGGTGAGTGTGGCGAGTGGCAATGGTGGTAAAGGGTGGTGCTGGCATATTTAAAGATATACTTGAGGAATCTCTGCATATATGTCGAGTTTATGTACTTAAGTCTATACATGCACGCAGTTTTCCTCTTCATATTGCAACATACATCAGAACTATAATGACGAGGGACATTCATGACCTTGTTGCACATGATGACGTCGTAGGGACCTACCCACCAGGGTTCTCGCCCCTTGAGCCTCGATTTGTGGGGAATCCCTGTCGACGGGATATGCCGCGCCGATCACAACCGATCAGCATGGGTTATTGTCTCCCAGCTCTTGATCAACCTCTGCATAGCGCTACTGTCTTCTCGTTTGCCAGAGGCTGGGCTAATATTAATGTTACGTTGCTAATGTAGAATCACAACTCTCATTTGCGGGCTCATCAATTGTCACTCGGCATTCTAGGCCATATCAATTCAGGTCCTACGGGGTAGATTATGGCTTGTATCACTGTGATGTATGGATTCCTTTGTGGTATCCCACGCAATGTTGAGATTTCGTAGGTCCCTCGGAAAATTAGGTTCAGAGAGCCTCTTGCATCGCAATTAGCCGGTATCCGTCCAGCCTGCTGGCGTTGGCACTGTATCAACAAATTGAATTGTGCGGGGGACGTCGAAAAAAGGTGGTCATCCCATGGGCTTGATTGATTAGATCACAGATGATAAAAATTGGATTTTAAGGTTTTCGACTCTGATGGGCTCCCACCGATAACCCGAGAGCTGACAGGATACACCACACATCGCGGATTCCTGCTGCCTGCATCTTCCTACACCTGGGATAAAAGCATTTCAACGCAGGAAGCGGTTAAAGTTTTATTAACCTTAAACCAAGCACCGTCGTGGGAATAGTATGTGACGACTACATGAGAAGGTCAATATAGAATTCGAGTGCGGGGTAAAATGGCGCCAGTTGGAAAACTACAATACCAGCACTACTCAATGCATCTGAGTACGGAGCCAACCCGTACACCATCGAATTTTGGTGTATTGTCATCTGCCATTTGATCTGTCGCCAAGGGCGCTTACAATGGAGTGTCCGGAGACTTAAAAATCGGACGAGTAGAACCGTTTATGCTTGATATGCTTGATGCCGGCCGATGACTGTGGATGCCGGCCGAGGACTGTGTTTTCGCCGTCAATGGTAGTCCCCGGCTGTCATGCCGTCCTCGTCGAGTAAGGACGGGATTGGTAAAGAATGTTGCGAATCAGACAGTACAAAACTTGAAGCATCGGCGATCCGGCGTGCTGTGCAAACTGCTGTACCGATCTAGAAGCATAGCCGAGACGTAGAATGGGGGATTTTTGCTTCCACAAACAAAAATTATTCCCTCAATGGAGCGATTTCTAGAGTAGTTGATATCCTGGGCCGATACTACCGACCGTCCCCTCGACATTATGCAGAATACTATAATCTCTTAGTTAACTGTGCTCTGTGTGATACTCCAGAGACTTCCTTCTCTTGTACTCTTGGTGGCTATGTTTTCTCTCCTCTTGCGTTTACGGGTTGTAACGTCTGAGACACCGAAGTCAGATAAAACATGCTCTCGGACACTGTGCGTAGGCCATACGCAGACGATAAGAACAGCAGTATATCAACAACTAGAAGTCCAATTACTACCAAATTTGAGAATAGAAACTGCTACAACATAAAGAACAAGGGAAGTAACTCAAATACAAGGTGCCAGCACTCTGTGGTAACCATTACTCAATCCTCCCCCCTCAGATACTTCCCCATCCCGTCTCTGCAATATCCTGCCTTTCACGTCTGCTGTGTGACCAAAGCACTATTTGATGCTTTGAGGGCATATAGTTACCCTGCTCTAGGTCCTCCCAGTACTCTGCTTCATCCTTGCAAACTGGAATGGCGATAGTAATTTTTTTTCGCTATGTCTTCAAATACATTTTAGTATATAATTCAGCAGAGTTGCAAGCAAAGCCGTAGATAGTTCTTTCCTTCACTAGAACCTTCACTGTACCTTTTTCCTTTCTACTGGTACTCTTTGCATTCTTTTGGGCCTTCGCTTGTGACTTTGCAGTCTTGGTTTTCGCATTTTCCACCATCTGCCATTTCTTCTCTGCATCTCGCACCAACCTCACCACCTCCGCACCCTCAATGACCAGGGTCTTAGTAAGTTTCTTCTGGTTTGTTTAGGTGCCTTCTTGCCTGCATATTCCTTTTGAATATCTGCCGCGTGGATTTTGGCTATTTCAGCACGTGTAGGGCACATTCGCTCTGGTGTGCTAGTCTTCGCAAGAGTGAAATTGAGGAATCACTTGAACTACCAATATAGATAGCTTCAAGATGCTTAATGGCTGAGAGGGTCTGCTGGAATAATTGTCTCTGATTGCGAGGTGTTTGTAGGAACTTAAATGACCCGCGGGTGACACTTGATGTTTTTGGAACCCAAAGCTGCGTTCCTGGAAATTTTGTAAGTACTGCATTAGGATGGTTGGGAAAGATGCCAGAGGTACGCCAGGCAGACTGAATACTCTTCTCTGTATATCTTCGCCTCAGCATCTATATAGAACTTCCAAAAATGTATCTTTGGCCACAGCAGTACCTGTATTTGCACTGGGTATTGCAGCCACTTGTCCATATGTTAGCTGAAGAGGAACAAAGAGACCAACATCGAGAGGTTGAAGGAGATGGGTAGAGTGACCAGGGTAGGACATGAGAATAATTTTATTGGACTATGCATAGCGGCAAAAGGTAAAATTGTAGTGAGAGCGGTGGCCATCAAGAAGAAGCCGAAACTCACTCTTCGCTAAAACGGATTAGGTTTGTTAATTAATGTGTTGTAGCCATCTCAACCCCAGTTCATCTGTTGTGTACCTCATCTTACTATATGCAAAGCGCATCACGTGTATTATCACCCTTGACTTCCGTATACCAACATAGGTAATGAGATGTACCCGGTGAAATTACCATCAGTGGAAACATTAATGTTCCCGTACCACAGCATTCCACCACAATTTCCAATTCCCATGTACCATCTTGAGTACTAGTAGAGCGTGGGGGTCTGCGACCTGCACAAGTAATATATCCCTTTTCATCCATGTTCCACATATTTTGCTGTGTGATGCGGTATTTCTTGAGGAGTAGCTGCAGTTTGCAAAAATAATCCCAGATGGGAGAGGATTGTTGACAAACGCTCGCTGTCGGTCTAAATTTAATGCAAATCGAGCGAAGATATCTGGATTGCGATTGAGCAAACCACGCTGCCAAGTTGAACCAAGTTTAGCCACAGTAGGATCACCCTCTTCCTCTGCTCGCTTTGTACTTGGGAGTGTGCTTGGGAGCGTCCTGAGAGCGTACTTGAGAGCGTACAGTCAAGTAGGCTGGGAGTGTGCAATTGAGTGCAATCCAGTGCAATCGGGAGCGTACTTGGGAGCGTACTTGGGAACTTGATTGGGAACGTGCTTGGAAGCGTGCGTGGGAGTGCCTAATGAAGTGTGTTTGGAATCGTGCAGTACGCGGCATCATGCATAGTATCGAGTGCAGATAGATACAAATATATGTAGGAAAATATAAGTTAAATAATCAAAGTCACGCGAAAGTAAAAACATCACGAAAGCTGGAAATTTCAAGGACCTTTCCGAAATCAGTTGAAACGTTGTGAAAGTCGGAAAGTCGTCGGTGCTTTCCGAAATTCGTGCGAACTTTGAAAGCAGCCCGGAGTTCTGCGATGAAGAGCGCTGAAAGAACTGACAAAGACAGAATCCACAGGGCACTTGAGAAAAGGGCGCGCTACCACATCTCCTACCGTGACTTGGCCGATGAATTTGGTATCCCGGTTTCCACTCTCCGTGACCACGCCGCAGGAACCCAAACACGCCAAAAATCACATGAAGCATACTAGGTCCTGAGCCCACATACGGAGAAGGTGCTGGAAGACTGGGCTCTGTAGATGGATACCTAGGGCTTTCCTCCTAGACTCGATATTTTCAAAGTAATGGCATAGGAGCTAGCCACGCTCCCAAGTACGCTCCCAATGCGCTCTCAATTACGCTCCGATTGCACTCGATTGCACACTGCCAGCACGCTTGACTTTACGCTCCAAAGTATGATCCCAACTACGCTCGCAAGGACGTTCTAAGAAGTGCTCTTGAGTGCAGGTTATGTAACGCGCTTAGATGTAGAGACTCGCAGAGTAGCAGGCGTGTAGTGGGCGGCGTGTGGCGGGTTGGGTATGATGGCCGAAATCATGACGTCGGTTGATATCGTAGTTTGAACCTTATCTTTAACGCGCTCACCACGACAGGATCTCACAATGTCTCACGGTCATGGTGTTGACAATTGCACCCTTAGATTCTACTAGAAAGGTAGACAAGTGAATCTTGGGGAGAGCAGATCTCCGAGAGTCCGACTCAGATTTTCCAGTAGAATCTGCAGCCCGCTTCCCACCGATTTTGGGCTTATATGTGCGTATTCGGTCCAGGGCTGAGGGTGATGATGGTGATGGTGATCGCGATGGTGATGTGATGGTGATGGTTGCTGTGATAGTCTCGGTACTGGCCAGAAGTGGAAATGATTTGCCAATTAGGTTGACGGTGTCAACGACATTACTTCCACAGACTTAGAGCTTCCGCCGGAAAGCCGGAAAGTTGGAAATATCCCGGCACTTTCAAAGTTGCCCCAAAGTTTTCAACTGGTTCCAGACTTTCGCGCCGGTGAAAGCTTGAAATCGAGTTACGTAAATTCGTGGAGTTGCCTTCACTCGAGCTATGATTGCAGTTGTGATGTGAGAGGACCTGGGAGGTGCCCATGGCGGGGTAATATAGCGGGGTACGGGTGCGCACGGACGACGCTTTGACCGTCCGAGATCCTGTTTTATTCGACTTCCATGTCTTAGACGTTATCATTTGAAGAGATCAGACATGATTGATTAAATAAGATGGATCCGATCTGTCACCATCGATGACTCGAGCAAGCGAATGTATAGACTACTACAATTTGACCTGGGAGGAAGTCGCCGATACACTGAGATTACCGAATTGACTCACAGGCTGCGGACTCACAGTCGTAGACTCATCCAGGAGATTTCACTCGCCACCGCCGCTGGTATTTGCAATCGTGAGCTTCCATAGACTTCCATAGAGTTCCAGGCTTTCATGTATATAAAGACCGAGCTTCTCCCTTAGTAGAATAGATTTCGTCCGGTTTACATTCGTAACATAGACGGTGGTGTATCAAGATGGCAAAGGGCGGTAAAAGGCCGTGCAAATGTTGTTACTCTCTTGTAATATATCTCGAGTCTTTTCCCACCTCTGTTCTCTCTGTAACCTAGAATACTTGAGTACCCACACACGGTTCTCCCCTTCATTTCGCAACCTAGGCGGGAGTCTCTACAATCCGAGCCGGTAGATATCTTACACGATAGCTTAATGATACCGCTAGACACAGTATCTTACGGCGTGGGCGGGTTTGACTTTTTGGCCATTTTGCATTCACCCGCTTGTGGGTACGGTATACAATCTTCCCACTATCTCCGCTACACCAAATCCAACAAAGGGATGTTCATGTCGTAGCCTCCCCACCAACCTCCTTCATCTCCATTACGGTGTGGCTTAGAGATGGTACTGTAGCCCGTGAAACAGTAGTAAGACTTGATACCGACGAATAAACGGCGGGTGTGCGCGAATCGAGTTACCATCTTGAAAATTCAATGTAACACTGGATTTACTCGCAAGACATCAGTTTCGGATATGACGACCAATGACGTTCATGCCCTGAAACCTCAAGATGAGTATGATGACGTTGTATGCACCTACCCACCAAGGTACTCACCACCATTGAGCCGCAATCTTTGTGAGGAATCCCTGTCGACGGGATATACTGCGCTGATCACAACAGATCAGCACGGGGTTTAATGTCTCCCATTTCTCGATCAAACCCAGTCTGCATAGAACTGTGCTTTGACAAAGGTTGGGGTAATATCCATGCCACGGTGCGGATACAGAATCACAACTCTCACTCGCTAGCTCATCAACCGTGCTGAGGTTGTCATCCGGCATGTCAATACGCTTGTCTCACTGCGCATGCATGGCTTCGGTTAATGTGGTGAGATTTCATAGGTGCCCTCGCAATTAGCCGGTTGCTATGTCCAGCCTTCTAGCGTTTGGCACCGTATCAACAAATTGAATAATGCAGGGGGTCAAAAAAACGTGGTTATCCCGACGGGCTGGATTAGATCAGGGTACATCTGACGATCACCCGATAACCGAGAGGGTTATCGCAACCCGCATTCCCGCATCCCCGCTACCTCATTCCTACGCGTAATTAGCCTGAAACACCCCATACACAGCAAGATGAGAATTGCATACCGCATTATCTGAAAATATACTCGAGTTACGACTTTAAAAATGAATAAGCCGTAAGAGTATGCACCACCACACAACTCCCAGTCATAGCTAATCACTCGTTCATAGTTTATCACCTACATTGGGGGTGTGCTTTAGGAGGGGATCTTCCTATACCAATGAATAACAGCATTTCAGCACAGAACTTGGGTTGGAGCTCCGATAAGCACCGTTGCGGGAATAGCAAGTGACGACTGCAATAGGAAAGCTCTGAGGGTGTTGGGGATGTGCCTTTCATGCTCTTTTACTCGTACAAATGAAAGACGAAAAGGCACAGGTTGTATGGTAATAAAGGTACTAAACGATGTTATAACACCTCTTGATGCCTTTTGGAAGACGAAATGACTTTACCGTGTGCAATTTCAGCTAGTGACTTTATGCAAGCGCTGGACTCCCCTCCAATGGTACCACAATCTACTTACCGGTTCTGCTCACAGGTCTTCCTTGCTATTACAACAGCCATAGCCACATCTACCGCCACTTAATTACTATACCAAACTACTACTATTACTACCGCTACTTGTTACAATATTGAGCTAGAATGTGCGAAACTGCTAAGGAGAGGGCACAGTGTGCAAGTGCTACAAGCGAGCATGTTCAGATAACAGATGCATTGAGAAGGTGGAGGGTTCGGCGCTCCCAGGTGTGGTGGCTTGAGTCAGTTCCTTTTCTGTGGAGTTAGAAGGTCTTTACTGAAATTTGATATAACTTGAAAAGGAAGAAATGGAAAGGCATGGCGACAGACTGCAGGACTGAACACGTGGAGAGATATGGTGCCATAGCATAGTGCCATTTCCACGGTGCCTCTTACTCCCAGATAAATCCCCAACCCAATTCCTGCGCTTCAATGTCTTTTATTTTTGGTGTGGGGGGGCACTGTTCGGTGCCTTTTCTGGCCCT
>Ga0307512_10000937_pt1 | contig 42856 bp, 53 predicted proteins | sample 14_EM_MG_FD_200267 | JGI IMG/M metagenome (GOLD analysis project Ga0307512, IMG submission 200267) | Populus trichocarpa ectomycorrhiza microbial communities from riparian zone in the Pacific Northwest, United States - 14_EM | ecosystem: Host-associated > Plants > Roots > Unclassified | place... | reverse complement strand
GGATCTGGCTTCGCTGGTAGCAGTGGAATGCTCACTCTCACCTCTGACAATCTCGCTTCACAAGGAGCATGCTGTTAGCGGTGGATCTTGCTTCGCAGGGAGCAAGCTGGTAGCGGTGGATTGCTCACTCTCACCTCTCTGACGATCTGGCTTCGCTGGGAGCAAGCTTTTGGCGGAGGATCTGGCTTCGCTGGTAGCAGTGGATCTGGCTTCGCTGGTAGCAGTGGATCTGGCTTCGCTGGTAGCAGTGGAATGCTCGCTCTCACCTCTGACAATCTCGCGTTGCAGGGAGCAAGCTGTTAGCAGTGGATCTGGCTTCGCTGGGAGCAAGCTGGTAGCGGTGGAATGGACTTCGCTGGTAGGGGTGAAAGTGGCTTCGCTGGGGGCAAGCTGGTAGCGGTGGATTGGACTTCGCTGGTAGGAGGGTCTTACATGATTTGGTGGAAGAACAATCGAAGAGTAACATACCCGATGCTGGTGATTGTGATGGTGGTGATGGTGATGGTGGTGATGGTGATGGTTGTGATGGTGATTGTGGTGATGGTGATGGTGGTGATGGTGATGGTGGTGATGGTGATGGTGATGGTGTTGACGGTGATGGCGGTGATGCTGATGGTGGTGGTGGTGGTGGTGGAGATGACGATTGAAAAAAGGGGGTTGATCGAATGCATGCAGTATGAGAAATTTGCATCATGCTGTAATTTGATATTGCATATGGTAACACCCACATAACATTCTCATAACTCCACTCCAATGGCCAAAGTACAGGGTAGGCTGTCATAATATATTGGAAGCAACCATAACACAGCGGTAACAGTGATAATATATGCTGGTTACGGTTGCACCGAAGGTTTCCCCGATGTTCTCGTCCACAACTCTACCATCATTGCAGGACACAAAGATAATTCATCCCTCTCTATCACTCCCTGTCATGATCATGAGTTGACACCGAGTACAGCATACACCGAGTACAGCATACACCGAGTACAGCATACACCGAGTACAGGATCCACCAAAGATTGTTTCTCTTCCCTTGATTCTCATGATTATGAGTTGACCCCTGAATGCAGTGTCAGCTTCCAGCGTGCCTCCCTACATGATCGACCGCTATCAGCCAGCTCTCCATGAGAGCTTAAAGATAAAGTCACCTTGTCACATTCTCACGGTTGCAAGTTGACTAACAGATGGGTAGAGTCTGCGCACCCGGTGCACCATGCGTCGACCACCTCTAAGTAGTCGTCCAAACTCGCTCGATTACGGCCTCCAACTTGTGCATCTCCAAACCCACTTGATCTCGGCCTCCAAGCGCATCGCCAAACTCCTTTGATCACAGCCTCCAAGTTCATCTCTAAACTCACCCGATTACCGCGTTCAAACTCACTCAACCACGGCCTCCAAGTGCATCTGCATACTCGCTCGACCACAGCCGCCAAGTGTATCTCTAAACTGGCACGCTTACGGCCTCCAAGTTCATCTCCAAACTTGCTTGAACACAGCCTCCAAGTGCATCTCCAAACTCGCTCGACCACAGCCTCGAAGTGTATCTCTAAACATGCACAATTATGGCCTCCAAACTTGCTCGATCCTGGCCTCGGAGTGTATATCCGAATTCAGTCGATCGTCATCTCCTGGTGCACCTCAAATTGCTCGCAAGCACTGCCTGCAGCCAGTCCAGATATACCGTGTGTAGATGGGTAGCTATATAGATACATAGATGAGAATACACATTGAATACATGAGTTGTAATAATCGTTGAATGATAAGTAGTAGCTATGATTTCCAGGTGCACCAGCAGCGTTCCCAAAGAAGATGTTTGTCCCAGACTGCTCTACTGGGATTCGAGGTGCTCCCAGACATGTCGCCGGTGCTCCTAGACTTGTCCCAGGCGCTCCTAGATTTGTTGCTGGCGCTCGCAGGTGCTCACACAATTGTCATCGAACCTCCCTGGCTTGTGGTGGGCACTCCCAGATGCTCCCAGGTGCACCCAATGTTCTCTCCTGTGCTCCGAGGTGTTCCCAAACCTCTCACAATCACTCATATGGTACTTCTGTACCAGTCACCAGAGATCCCAGCTACTCTGAAGGCTGGCAGGAATGCCCTCCTAGGGTCTGAGACTCTCCTGAAATTGACGCATCTAAGTTTGCACTCCACATCCTCTCAGACACTCCTGGAGGCTTCCAGTGACTAAAATACATTTTGCTGAAGTATGGGCAGGTCTGCCATTGCCAGCAGCAGCCAGCCCGTCCCCTGCAGCAACAGCAACAGCAACAGCAATGACATCATCAGCATCATCTTCGTTGAGAATACAGGGTTAGTCGATGGAAGTCTGATTTCGTAGGGTGTGATGTCACCTGCAGGTTAGGAATGGTGTCAGCGATTGGATTTAGGATTTCCTTTGTGTGCTATTTGATTCTAGGTTTTGTCGTTATGTCATAATAGTACGATATGCAATAGACCTGATGGTTTCCTGATGTCTGATCTCATATGCGTCAAATCATGAGTGTAATGATGCACAACTCTCCCACGATGGTTGAATAACTGCAAGGTATTGAACGATCAAGTATTGACAAATTAATTATTCTGAACCACTTCTGTATGGTAACTATCATTTGTCAAATTAAGCTATGAGAGTCATTAAAAAGAAAAACTACATGCTTCATTGAACGTACGGAGTGAGTACTATCATTGTATTTAGGAACAATCAATTTGGGTGACGTAGGCGTATGTAGTGTTAGCAATGGTTCTGTTTTTGGACTGTTTCAAATATAGCCGTTCCAAGGAAACCTGGAACTGGATGCTTTGGTCCAGGTTTGTGCCAAACAGTTCCCGCAATTAAGTCCATGAATATTCATCAGACACATCAGTGTTTGGTATATAAAATATACAGCTTTGGACGGCGCATCTTTTGCTGGTCTCTGATTCTTGATATCTTCAAAACTTAGTAAGCTGCATTGTAATTATTGTCCTTTTTGGCCCCAAAACGAGGTTTTTAGGCCACTGCTTGCTGAGATTTGAAGATATCAAAAATTAGAGACTGCCAAAAGACGCGCCGTGCCGCACTGCATACTTTACATACCAAACACTAGACTCTCGGAAGAGTATTTGTGGCTGTAATGTGATGTTTTGCTCAAAAAATTGTTGATTCTTGATGGGGTAAGGCCGTTGCCATGCAGACCTATAAAACCAGCTGGGTCCAATACTGGAACCGTTGCCAACACTAGGCCACCCTATATGCGATGAGATGATTTGTGATATTGCCAAAGAAAGTGTGAATCGTTCATCAAGTGCTCGTTGTCACATTTGCAAAAGTGGGAACACTTGTCATGACTCTTGAAAACAGCATCGCGGCAACTACAATAACCCTCTGGAATGTCAATGCAAGGCCATATTTCAGGGAAACCTCAATTTCATTTTTTTGAGTTATGTGGGTACAATAAACCAAACAAATTTAATGAAGGAAATTTAGTTTTTGCTGATGAAGGAATTAAATAGTTAAGAATATTCTTGAAATCAATGAAACAGATTAAAAAACTGTCGAAACTATTCAAATCTAGAGGACCAATGTGAAACAATTGCAGCAAATTAACTTAACCAACTAAACAAGATTTTGAATTCTCGGAGGCAATCAGATCACATCATTGAAAGCTTCAAAGCATGGTGGAAGAATGTAAACGAGTCGCTCTGATTATTTGTGGTGAATGTGGAGATGGATCAGTGTGTGGGGTCCATTGTCTGCAACCAATTTCGCTTTTTGCTGATGAAGTAACTTTCTCCCACAACTTTCAACTCTTACATTTCACCTTGATCATGTGGACTGAATATAACAAGGTGTATGTTTTCAAAACTCATTGTCTAGGTGAGTAAGAAAATTATGATGGGAGATGATATTATTCCTGATTGCTACAATTGCCGCTTTGCTCTTGTCTTGGTTGAAAACAGGTCGAGTCTTGGGAACAGACAAGGGGAAAAAAGAATACAGTTTTATAATAGATGGCTGTCCTTAAATCGATAAATATTTTATTAGTTATTGGAATCTTAATATCCTTGCAATACATTGCCCACCAGAAGGCCCTATTATGGTCTAATCCCCTCTCAAATTCTGCCAATGTAGGTTTTTACTCTGCCTCCTCTCAGACACTCTTGGAGGCTCTTAGTGACTATAATACATTTTGCTGATGTATTACTGTAACTCTGACAACTCTATCTATCCTCTCAGACTTTTTACCACTGTCAAATCACATATATTTCACTGTTGCTAGCCGATTAGTTTTTCACATATCTGCCTGCAAATTGAAGCAGCACTACAACAACTTAATAATACATGATAGCCTTCAAACCCATGTGAGGCTTATGTACTTATTCGAGCCCGCCGTCATGTAGACAAGGTCCCACACACGAACATTTACCCGGCCAACGCCAGGAGTATGGCGAGCTTGCGAGCACACGCCTTTTGAGCCAAATGCCGACTTTTAGCACACATCTTCATTCTTGGGGGCGGCTTTGATTCCAATTATTTGCTGGGCCGTTGCAACTGCAACGGGTGTCCCTTAGAGTAGTGGCTTTGATAAAGTATAAACCTGAGCTCGAATCATGTACTCTACATGAGTGCTGAGATCCCCTGCTTCTTAGCTCTGGTTTGTGCTAACCAAACATGGCCGTATCGGAATCTCAGGCGTAGGTCAGTGTCCATGTAGAGTACCGTTACATCTATGGAATCTCGAGTACCAGTGCTCAACACCAACACCGTTTCCTTTATCCTACTAACAACTTGTAGAAATTCTACCTACGACTGAGGACTACCTTACCTGCAATATTGCGCGCTGTTGCCGAAATCTCTGCACCATCTACTGAACACCACAACCATTGTGTGTTCCATCCGAAAACCTCGCTTCAGCACCCTTCCCTTGAGATTGAACGACACGGATGGCAGGATTTCCTCTCCATTCCAATTACAACGGCCATACACAATCGCTGGCAGTTGGAGCTGGACTGGATGCGATAAATGCTGTGGACGGACTGCGGTTGCATGGAGGGACCAAGCTCAGGAATGCATTAACTTCGTCTGCTGATGGCTTGCTGTCCCTTGTGACAACTAGGGCTCATCGCTCTCGTACAATGTCGGAACTTCCCTCGTTTATGGTGTCTGCACCAGGAAAAGTCATCGTCTACGGAGAACATGCGGTTGTTTATGGGAAGGTCAGTATGTGATTCCGTTTGTACCCAATGATTGTCTGTCTGTTTTCTTTCTACATCTATTCGACCCAGCTCAACTGGATGTTTACTCACTCTAAATGCAGGGTGCTATTGCAGCGGCGATCTCATTGCGTTCATACTTACTCGTTACACCTTACCCAAAACCATCAAGGACCTTGACACTTCGCTTTACGGACATTGGCCTGGACCAATCTTGGAAAATGGAGTCACTACCATGGAGAGCATTCTCAGCACCGGGAAAGAAGCACTATTATTTTGATTCTCTGGAGAGATTAGATCCACAGCTGATGAGAGCGATCAAACCGTTCGTTGATGTTATCCCTGGGAAGGTGTTACAGGCCGCAGCCACGTCGTTTCTATTCCTCTTTTTGATGATTGGATCCGAGCATTCACCTGGAGCTATCTATACCATGCGATCGACCATCCCTATCGGTGCAGGGTTGGGAAGCAGTGCCAGTATTGCAGTTTGCCTTAGTGCAGCACTCCAAATTCAGAGTGGTACTCTCGCAATGCCCTTTAAAGGAATGATGCCACATGAGACACAATTGCAACTGAAGAGGGTGAACAACTGGGCCTTCGTCGGGGAAATGTGTATCCATGGAAACCCAAGCGGAGTCGACAATACTGTTGCCACAGGAGGAAAGGCCGTTTTCTTCAAGCGTGATGACTACTCACAACCACCCGATGTGATACATTTGAAGGAGTATGCTATCTTAGGTTTGCATACTAAAGGCGTAACTGACTGGGTCTTAGTTTCCCCGAATTGCCATTGCTGCTTGTCAACACTAAACATCCTCGCCGGACATCTGAGCAAGTGGCTAACGTCCATAACCTTCTCATTTCGCATAAGGACATCACCAACTCCATGTTGGACACCATTGATAAGATTACTAATGAAGCACATGATATTATATCGGATCCAGATTTCAGCTCACATCCCGGAAGTTCATACATCGTGAGACTTGGTGAACTGATTCGAATCAACCATGGGATTCTAATGTCACTTGGTGTCTCACATCCAAAGTTAGAACGCATCAGAGAGCTAATTGATCATGCCGGAATTGGCTGGACCAAACTTACTGGAGCTGGGGGAGGTGGCTGTTCAATCACTCTTCTGAAGCCTAATGTGAAGCAGACGGTCATGAAGGATCTTGAAGACAGAATTTCGGAGGAAGGGTTTGAGAGGTATGAGACGACCCTTGGAGGGTCTGGTGTTGGTGTGCTGTGGCCAGCACTGACCCACTGCGATATCCAAGGCGACGATGTCGAGATCACCCAGGATATGTTCTTGAACGCTGAAGGAGTGGAAGGAGTAGAATCGCTTGTTGGTGTGAATTCACAAGGCAAACGCAAATGGAGGTTTTGGAGGGAGTGGATCCCAGAAGACAATGGTGCGAGATGAGCACCAGTGTTCATACCTTCCCAACGACACTTGTTGGGTTGTGGCTGTGCTCTCTTTTGGGCTTGGTATGTCTGTACCAATGCGCTTTTGTTTGGTCGTCGGGAGTTGCGTCGTGTTAACTTTTTTGGTGTTGCTTGATGTTTGCTGTTAGAATCTGATTATGGTTTACATAGTTGTCCTTAATTATTTGTTGCTTGCAAATGCTTTATGCTGGAATCTCAGTCTTAATGGAAGGTAGTGTGAGTATGAGGTCTGTATTCTTCAGTTTTATCTCAGTACTTAGTATGTTCTTCAGGGAAGCTTTTCAAGCAGGATACACTAGCTACAAACACTGTAATGCCATGAAGATTACTTCATAGTATTCCGAAGTGGACAAAACTCTAACTCGTATTTTCAAATTTACACCATATTTACTAACCAAAGCAAAATCTACATACATACATTAAGGTATGTGAAGATATTAGGGTATACGCAAGCACATGTCGGCGTACGCAGCTTTTGATTATTATCGTTTCGTTTTTCGGAGTACCACACCCCCAGAATGATGCTCTCCAGTGCATCAGCATGATTAGAAAAACAGTAATTGGGTAGGCATATCCTTGGCAATATAGTACAAGAAATACTTTGTAAATTGAAATATATGAAAATATAACATGACAATAAATAAAAACTGCGTACACAGATATATACAGGTTCAGCTATGGTTGGCAAGTAAAGACTTAACTTGAAAATATACAGAAATTAGAGTTTTGTGCAATTGTACCTGCTATAATTACTTGAATATTCTTTGGAATTCCATTATAATAAATACCTAAGGATATTCTACATAAGAGTTAATTTAGTTTCAATGAGTGCTGATACTGACAATTCAAATTACCACCTTGCAATAATAGTATTTACCTATCTATGTTATATTTGATGGGGTAAACTGTAAAATAACTTGTTGATTCTAGAAGGAATCTATTTCATCCAATGTGTACTAAAGGCAAAATTGTCTGAAAATTATATATAAATCACCCAGATACTTCCAAACGCTATCAAGCTGTCCTCAATCCAATCAACATAATATTAGATTCTGCAAAAATATCTTCAGCTGCATTTGAGTATTTCTCTATTTGTGGAGGTATATTCAAGAGGGTTCAGAAATTGGCTTACAGGATAGTTATATTTTAGAGTTAGTGAGACTATTCAACTGATCTCCCTGAGTACCAGGTACTTGATGCTCAATTCTGCTATTTATTCACAGGTAGATTCTACAGCCTTACAATTGCAAACTGAATATCAGCAAAATACAATAGTCAGAGAGCTATACTCAACTCTCACAGATACTGTTGTCAATTGCACTGGCATATCAACATTACTCCAGATCCTACCTGACCCCTCTGAACCTCAGCAAGTGCTTTCAGGCACTGCAAGGGAATTTCTGGATACAGCTGGAAGCACCTGCATCTGTGGAGGTATATTCACAATTCTATATAATATGATACATACAATAGTCAAATGTTACAGCAGCTGAGATCTTGGTATTGGTGTACAGGAGCAGCTGGGATCTCTGCCCAGATCAGCGGGACCACCTGAAATGTCATACTAGTATTTTCATCGCAATATTGATTACAGTCCCAAAAGCCATTCAGTCAATCATATTGGTATTTGTTGATACATTTGTAATGCAATGACCACATTTGTTGCACTACAATAGAGTTTGCATTCTTACTGTAAGTTTATCATCAATAATTTTACTGTGTATCTGGGAGTAGACAGTGTTTGAAGGCTGTTAGAGCAGCACTGAGAGATGGCGATTGCATAAACTTAGAAATGCACTTAGAGGTGATAATCAACCAAGTTGAGTGATACACTTGGAGCTAATAATCATGCAAATGTTGATGCCATGATTGAGTCAACTTTGAGATACACGTGGAGGCCATCATCAAGCAAGTTTGCTAATATGCTTGAAGCCCATGATCATGCGAACTTCGAGATCATTATGGTGGAAATGACATCGGTAAAGTACAACACAGTTCACCAAGAAACCAGTGATAAAACATATCAGATGAGCTGAGTTCTGGACACAGTGAATATTTGGCTGATGCTGTACTCAGTGTTAACTGATGATCATGACATTGGGAGACAGAGGGATAACCGATCATTGCATCAGCAAAATGTATTTAAGTCGCTGGGAGCCTCCAGGAGTGTCTGGGAGGATGTGGAGTGGAAACTTAGATGCGTCAAATTCAGAAGAGTATCAGACCCTAGGAGGGCATTCCAGCCGGTCTTCGGAGTAACTGGGATCTCTGATGACTGGTACAGGAGTCCTTGGGAGTATGTGTGATAAGTGTGGAAACACCTCAGAGCGCCGGCGACAAGTCTGGGAGCACGTTGAATCACCGCAGAGCAGTATGGGAAAATCAACATCATCTTTTGGAACACTGCTGGTGTGCCTAGAAATCATAGCTACTACTTATTGTTCAATGATTTTTAAAACTCATATATCCAGTTTGTATTCTCATCAATGTATCTATATAGCTACCCATCTACCCACGGTATATCTGGACTGGCTGCAGGCAGTGCTTGAAGGCAATTCAAAGTGTGCGTGAAAATGACGATCGAGTGAACTCAGAGATTCACTCTAAAGATGTCATAGAGCGAGTTTGGAGATGCACTTGGAGGCCATGACTGTGTACACTTGGAGGCCTCAATTGAGCGAGTTTGGAGATGCACTTGAAGGCTGTGATTGAGTGAGTTTGGAGATATGCACTACGAGGACAGGGTTATGTGAACTTGGAGGCCATAATCGAGCGAGTCTGAAGATACACTGGGAGGCCATAATCAAGCAAGTTTGGGGATGCACTTGGAGGGCTTGTTAGAGCGAGTTTGGAGATATGCACTTGGAGGCCGAGTTTGAGTGAGTTCAGAGATATGCTTGGAGGCCTTGATCGAGCAAGATTGAATGTGTATCTGGAGGGGGTTGATGGACGGCGCACCGGGTGCTGAGACTCTGTTCATCAGTTAGTTAACTTGCAACCATGGGAATGTGACAAGCTGAGTATACCTTTGAGCTGTTATGGAGAGCCGGCTGATGGCGGTCGATTGTCTAGGGAGGCATGTCAGAAGCTGAAGCTACATTCAGGGGTCGACTCGTAATCATGCGAATGAAGGAAAGATGGACAAAGTCGCATGGATGCTGTACTCGGTGTATGCTGTACTTGGTGTCAATTCATGATGATGACATGGAGACGTAGAGAGGGATGACTTGACTTTGTGTTCTGCAATGATTGGTGTTTGCAACGGTGCCAGATCGGAACCGAACCGAGGCCAAAATGGCTGTCTGGGTTGGCAATACACTATAACTGTCAATTTGGGTACAGCTCATCTGCAAAATGTATTTTAGTCACTGGAAGCCTCCAGCAGTGACTGAGAGAATGTGGAGTGTAAACTTAGAAGCGTCAATTTCAGGAGATTATCAGACCATAGGAGGGCATTCCTGCCGCACTTCAGAGTAACTGGAAGTGCCGGCAACAAGCCTTGGAGCGCCATCGACGAGACTGGGAGCACCTGGGAGCGCCGGGGACAAGTCTGGGAGCACCTCGAATCACAGTAGAGCAGTCTGGGAAAAACAACATCTCCTTCAGGGACGCTGCTGGTGCGCCTGGAAATCATAGCTACTACTTTTCGTTCGACAATTTCTAAAACTCCTGTATTAAGTCTGTATTCTCATCTATGTATCTATATAGCTACCGATCTACACACCGTATCTCTGGCATGGCTGCAGGCAGTGCCTGAGAGCAATTTGAGGTGCGCCTGAAAATGATGATCAAGTGAACTCAGAGATACACTCCGAGGCCGTGATCAAGTGACTTTAGAGATGCACCTGGAAGTGGTAATAGAGCGTATTTGGTAATACACTTGGAGGCCATGATCCAGTGAAATACGAGATGCACTCCGCAATCGTGATCGAGCGAGTTTGCTGATGCACTGGTGGAGGCCAGGATTGTGCGAACTTGGAGCCCGTAATGGAGCGAGTTTGGAAATATGCACTTGGAGGACATGATCGTGTGAGCTTGCAGGCCGTAATCGAGCAGTCTGGTGATACATTTGGAGGCTCTGATAGAGCGAGTTTGGGGATAAACTTGGAGGCCGTGATTAAGCGAGATTGGACGAGTACTTGGTGGTGGTCGATGGACGGCACGCTGGGTGCTGAGACTCAATTCAGCAGTTAGTTAACTCCCGACCGTGGAAATGTGATAAGGTGAATTTACCTTGGAGCTCTCGGGGAGAGCTGGCTGATGGCGGTCGATTGTGTAGGGAGGCACCCTGGAAGCTGCAGCTATATTCAGTGGTCAACTTGTAATCATGAGAATGAAGGGAAGACAAAGAATCTTGGGTGGATGCTGTACTCGGTGCATGCTGTGCTTGGTGTCAACTCATGATCACGGCATGGAGAGATAGAGAGGGATGACTTAACTTTGTATTCTGTGATCATAGTTGAGTTGAGGATGAGAAAGAGAGAGATGGGAGATGAAGATGCGAATGATGTGAAGGATACGAGCGGATATGAGAAATCAGGGGTATGACTTGCCAGATTGGGTTGGGAGAACCTCATATCGGTGTGAGTACACGCCAGATCAGCACTCGTACTTGCTCGATTGCGGATGCTAAATTCACTCGCACTAGAAATTCTCTTAAGACCCAGTTTCTTATGACGATTTCCCCCATCTCCTCTCATCTCTCTCTTCCTCGTCCTCAACTCTACCATCATCTATAACCACAAAGAGAAGTCATCCCTCTCTATCTCTGCATGCCATTATCAAGAGTTAACACCGAGTACAGCATACACCAAGTACAGCATACACTGAGTACTGCATACACAGTGTACTGCATCATCCCAAGATGGACTGTCTCCCGCACCTAACCAGTCTCATCTCGCGGGAGACCATGTTGTACTCAATTCTCTACAGTTGCACAGTTACAAGTTAACCAATGAATAGATTCTCAGTTCCCGTCGCGCCTCCCTCACAAACTACCGCCTCCAGATTGACCGCCTCCAAGTACTCATCCAATCTTGCTTGATCATGGCCCCCAAGTTCATCTCCAAACTCACTCGATCATGGCCTCCAAGTGCATCTCCAAACTCTCTTGATCACAGCCTCCAAGTCTGAGTTCACTCGATCTCGGTCTCCAAGTGCATCTCCAAACTCGCTCGATCCCAGCCTCCAAGTGCATCTCTGAGTTCGCTCAATCTCAGTCTCCAAGCTCATCTCCAAACAGGCTCGATCAGGGCCTCCAAGAACATCTTCAAGGAGCAACGGCAGTTGTATGGAGATACGGGGGTTACCGAGGTGGACAGAGTAACGGTATATATTCGGCAGACCCCAGAGTTGGTAGACATCATCTCATTTCCATCTCGTCTTATGATACAATGAAAATACACACTCTATCTTTCGCAACGTTTGGTCTCAATTGGTCTGTCCGAGGTTCTGTGCATCCATGCAATTGTGTGGATCTTCCACACCGGGTAGTATCATATGTTCTCTGCCAATTCCTATTCTCCTTGAACCAGCACTGCTCTTTCTCATGAATTCCATTTGGATGTCGTGGGACGTGCGGCGGAGTGTTGATTGTTGGCTCTCTGCCTTCTAGCTCCATCCTCTCACCACAATGGCCTCCAAGTGGTGCATCTCTAAGTTCTCGTGTCGAGGTGCTCCTCCGATTATGCTCAACGACCATCTGCAGCCAGATTGACCATATGTATATATACAGAGAGACTTAAATAATGTATACCCTATTGTAATGTGGCGAATCTTGTGACTGTAACAAAGATGAATATCATATGACCCAATGCCTTGTGCATATATCAGAACCACTGCTGTGAGAATACGGCACCAACTCTCCCGCAGATCAGCGCAGAGGTCTCAGGAGCTCCACAATTCGACTATTCTATAAGTCAAATCTGGTCGCATTCTGAATGCACCTCTATAACTGCAGGTACTTTCAGGAGCACCCGAGAATGCTCTGGCAGAGTCTGAGAGCACTTTGATTAGCTCCAGGGGGGTCTGGGAGCATCCAGAAGTACTTAGAAGAACTGGTGAGGTTGCCTGGAGAGTCTGGGAGGATTGTGTGTGGCTTCAGGACGGATTTACATTGTGCTGATGTTGGATGGAAATCTCGCTACTGGTCTGAACGCGGCGGGCCGTCAGCGGGTTGTCCAGAAGGTCCAGCTGCAGATTGATATAATGCTCCTGATATTGCTGTGTAAGAATAGTATTTGATCAAAATCGCTTATTCAACATCCAGTAATTACATTTTGAGTTCTTACAGGTTGCAATACCGATTTTTTTGGAATCAATACTCTTCCTTTCGTGATTGGTATTTTCGATGACTGAGGCAGTCAATAGTTCCGTTATGAGGTACAATATCCGGGCGATGGCCTGATTACACAATATACAAGACCATACATTGTTGATGTTCAGTTGACGCTCATTGTCAAGATGGGATAACCTAGATATCGTTCACTGTTTTGGCTCAAAGGGCCACCAGTACATTGTGTATGAATCATTGCCACAAAGTGACACTTAGATTACCAATGATGCAACACTAAAAATTGTGGAGGCTCTGTTAACAGTCATTTTCAGGATGGGGCAGGGAGCATGCCATTGTTGTTTTTGCCCCTAAAGGCGGCCAATGCCTCATTTATGGATGTCTGCAAGTAATCCCCACTGAGGTAACCCAAGATCCAAAGCCGAAAATCATTGACGCTCCATTGATATTCATTTGCAGAATGGGGCAATGACCATGTTGCTTTCTCTGTTGCCTTTAAAGACTGCCATTACAGTCATTATGCCTAACCACTACCAGATGACTTTGCAAAAACCTGACTGAAAAGATTAATAATCGTTGATGCTCCATTGACACTCATTTTCATGATGGGGTACAGAAGATTTCACCCATTGTTTTGCCAGAAAAGGCCGCCAATACATTGTGTATGAATCAATACCACAAATCAACATATAGATAGCCCAAGATGCAAAGCCAAAAATCATTGACACTTGGTTGACGCTCATTTTCAGAATGGGGCAGTGACCGTGTGGCTTGCTGTTTTGCCTATGAAGTTAGCCAATACATTGGTTATGCTAAACAGTGACCAATTCACTTTACAATTACCTTGCTTACAAGACCAAAAATCGTTGATGCTCTGTTGACGCTCATTTTAATGTATTGTCTGGCCAATATCTGCTGCCATCGATAATTGTATGAAGAATTATTTGAACTTATTGGTTGCCTTTCAGCAAGATTGAGACTCAGCACTTTGGCAAAGCTGAGCCCAGAAATCTTCTTGCACAGGTCGCACTCATTCAATTAAAATTCAGAAACCAAGCTAAATGATTCATGTCACCCACTATACATCTGTTTATGAACAAATATCCACATGCGACCGCACAATCTTCTCCCATAATATTTCTCCAACCAAAATTCTCAGTCAAGCAACATATAGAACCTGGTGAAAACATATTGACCTATTCAGACCTACTATTTCTTGTTTCCTTTTTTGCTCCGTGTTTCCATCGCAGTGTCTGTCATCAACCCCAGTTCACCCAGTTTCATTGACATCTGTGTTGGCCGAATCTTTCTGGAAACATTTAGTGCTGTACTCACATCCTGGTGCTCTCGGCTTTCCGCAGAGTCAATGCCATTCTCAAGCTCCATATCGGATTCGTTGTCTCCCTCCCAGTTGTCATTGCTTGCCTTTGGATTATCCAAGTAACCATTCCATTCAAAGCAATTGTAGGTGTCAGAAATGCTTTCAGGCGCACTATCTTCATGATTTTCGGATGGATGATGGTCGATTCTTTTGACCTGGCGGGCATTCAATACTTTAGTTCATCCTCAAGGAAGGTCCTTTGCAGACAAAGCAGGTGGCAACAGTGATCTTTCAGACAATTTGAATGCAGCCGTACCATCATGTTGAAAGTTTGACCAGGATGCTTTGATGATCTCTTTGGTATCTGAAATGTATCCAACAGCTGTCATTTGCTTGTTATGGGTGCGAGATTGCTTCTGTGTAGCACCTAGGTTTTGGCTGCCCTGCCACATCTCCACAAAGTTGTGGACCTTGGCCAGTGTGTGCAAGTTCCTTTCGTCCACCTCATTCTTCAATTCCACGTCATTCTCAGTGTCCGTGGTATCCGATGAGGTGTTATCACCTGCCAATATTCCATTATTGGCTCGAGCAAACTGCCTTACTAAGTATTTTTCCTGAAGGGTCGCGCTAGCGGTTTTAGACTGTCTCCAGCTGATAATATCTTGCCCAAGAGAAAAACTGGACTCCACACCGACTTCATATGGTATGATAGAGAAGATGTCACCTGCCACATTGAAGAAATTGGGGTACTTTCAGTTGTTTTCCTCTTGTTGACACCACGAATTGGTGATATCTGGTGACCGCAATGTACCGCTATTCTCCCTCAGGTTGGAGTGGTAATCCTTCATGTTGGCATCATTTTGACCCCAGTTCTCTGGTGCTTCAGGCGGTGAATTCAAATAGAGCCTTGGGACGGTCAATAAGTGTGCTGCGCGATTGCTCAGTCCGGGCGTTGTTTCAACTATGCTTTTAGGCCTTAACTATTCCTCATCATCGCTGGACCAATGATATGCATCATAACAAGATTGAGCAAATCCCGAATCATTTGCAGAGGGGAAAAGATTGCTGCCCAGAACCTCTTCAGATTTAATGATGGACATTTGTCGATGCTTGGCACAGTATTTGTTCTCCACATACTTCAGAAACACCACTTCGTATTGGGTAGTATGAGAAGTCCCGTCCTCATGATTGATATCCATTCCATTGTCCCACTTCCGAAATGATTACAACTTCCAGAAAGGATCCATGATAGGGGCTGAAATGAGAACCATGCCAGTCATTGGAGTAACTTCAGCATGACATTTAGACAGAGTCTGTCGCGCAAACTTCGCGGCGAGGTATAAGTGTACCTTCCTTTGAGTCTGCGTCTTAGCCAAAGCTCACAGAACGCCAACCATATGATTGAACATGTCCTTGTAGACACTGATAACATGATGCAGAGCTACCATATGCCCATTCCATATCCACAGGGTCCAGTATCGGAATGGCTTCAAAACATCCATAATACACTTGACAATGGTCCATTCATCCTGTGTTGTGAAGAGTGGCCGGTAATCACTGTATTTTGGATTATTAAGCCTTTCGTGGGTGAATTGTTGTAATCTGAAGGCTTGTTCAAGCAACTCCATTATCGAATTCCACCATGTTTTCACATCCATAATAGGTAGTACTGCAATTGGTACTTTGGCTCTTTGACAATCAATGAACTTGTTTTGACGACAGGGTGTCAGAGTACTCAATACAGCCAGCATTCTCTGCTATATGAAGGTCAGTTTCAGGTCTTTCAAAATGTCATCAAATACCCACTTTCTCAATTATCTTTGCTAAACCTGGTCTCATGGCAGACACCTTGTAGGATCAGCAACGACCCTAGATTCCTTCAGAAACACCCAGGCCTTCCGGACGGCTCTGACGGCTCTGACGGAACCTTACACCCTCCAGCAGGGAATTACATACTACCTGTCGCCCAGGCAAGGGGTCGCGTTGCATGCGTACCTCCTTTACTTCGGGGTGAAGCATACGCATCATCAGAACAACACGTGAGTTACACTCTTTGCAGGGGCTGCAGTCATGCTGAAGCCGTGTACACAACGCCTGGCGATGTTTATGCCTTTCTCCGGCCGAGTGCCACATTTCCCCTCTCCTCTCTTGCTATATCTAGGTTGCCACACTCTCCCCATATATGTTTAGCTTTGAGATGATGTCACTCATTACAATAGAGTCTGCGCTTCGGATACATTGCGTGCGGTTGCATTTGCTTTGCCATTATTGTATTTTACAGGTCTGAAATATACTCTCCAATCTTCACACTCTCTAATACTATGCCCTCAGTCCTCCACATTCTGCGTTGATCTATCATCGGTTTGCGATGCTTCTTCCTCTTCATCCACATCCGCATCATCGCCATGTCCAATCTTCACATTCTCTAGTACTCCGCCCTCAGTCCTCCACATTCTGCATTGATCCATCATCGGCTAGCGATGCTTCTTCCTCCTCATCTGCATCTGCATCATCGCCATGTCCAATCTTCACACTCTCTAGTACTATGCCCACAGTCCTCCACATTGTGCGTGGATCCATCATCGGCTAGCGATGCTTCTTCCTCCTCATCCTCATCTGCGTCATCGCCATCGTCGCCCTCATACCCATCGACATCACTGGTTGCCAGGTCCAAACTCTCGAGTTTAGTCGCTGCCCATTGTCGCGGGCTGGCGGTGGGGATGGCATCACGCTCGTCGCTTTCGTAATTTTCATCTTCGTAATCCACCCTGCCCCCTAGCATCCCAAAATGCAGTTCATCATCCATGCAATTGTTGTTTATCTGGATGTTGGAGTCACTGGTTCCGATCTCAGGCTCCTCAAGCACTACTTTGGAGGTCAAATAGTCAAGGAGAATAGAATTGTCAACACGCACTACATCCACGCTGATGACCGTTGCAGGCATTGGGTTCTCCGCATGTTGGATCTGACGCTTGACTGTTGCAAGAGTGTTTTATACACCCTCCGATGGTAGCTCTCGAGTAGTGTATTCCAGGAATTCATCAACAATGTCCATGTGTCTGCAATGCCAGGCGAGGTGAACAACATGTGACCTGTTGCAGCGCAGCAGGATGCGTTCTTACCACCGTCATTCTTGTAGTTGAAGTAGTTCAAGCAATCAGGTCCGTCTGCTTTCAGCTTTGACTTTGACGCTTTCCGATGAACACATATGTTCTTTTGCCACTCCCCAAGAGCATGGCGCAATGCGGTGCGGGTCAACATGAGCAATGGCGAGGGTATATCACCGTCCTTGTTCTCAATCCTGGGATTACAAAATCCATCAGCATACTGACCGAGGTAATTCGCCCAATGATACAATTTGATGTAGATGAACCCCAGGATTGGTTCTGCCAGGAAGTAAAGTGGACACTGGCCATTAGTTCGCAGCTTTCGACTGTATCAGCATTGGATTTGGACCGCGTACACCACCTTCCACACACTCTGCTACAGGAGAAAGATACTTATTGTCTGCCAGAAGGGAATCAATGAATTCCAAATGCTCTGCAGCGGATTGAAAGCAGTGGAGTTCATAAAGCTCTGCTATGTTGTTCCTTGCTGATCGAATAAATTGGGATATAACCTTATAGACTTGTGCTCGAACCTGGTCCTGGTTTGAGCATGTATTATGCAAGGTGGGCCGTTGCCTCTTCATACCACTATCAAGATCTCCTCTGTGCGAGCCACAAATGCTGTGGACCAAATGTTATTTTGCTGCAAAGCGGTGTTCCAATACTTCTCTATTATCTGCCAGTGTGGGCCTTCAGCTAATGCTTTTGCAATGCATCGCGTTGCATAACTTACCATCGTCAAGTCGCTTGCACTCATAAACGGCCATCTGTTCCACGTGTAAAGCTCCAAGAGTCTACCCAGTGCAAATACAAGACGCATCATGTCTGAGTGACCAAATTGATGGATGCTGCGACGGCTGAAGACCACTGATTAAGGTGTAGACACCACCTGCGGTTGCAATTGCGACTGGCTCTGTCTCTGATTCCTTTCTGTAGCTGGCGTTCGCAGTGGATTTGTAATGATTGCGCGGGCTTCTGGATTCAGGATGCGGGTAGGCAGGTTTTCAAGACCGCTGAGTGGAGTGGGAGTGCTAGCAATGCCGGATGTGGGGCTGGATGCAACACGACACATTGGGTCTCTCTGTGAGGTTCCTCAGGGAACCGGTGTACTACGACTACTTGTACCCTGCATGGCGGTTGGAGTACCCGGCATGGTGGTTGGAGTACTTATCGACTGCCGCTACGCAGCAGATGGGATGGAAACTAGGTGTTGGGCGATATCCGCAACGCGAGAATTGTTCAGCAAAGATGAGTGGGTGTAGTCCTGACCTCAGATTCAAGAGGCTACGAAACACCCTCCTTGAGAGGAATCCCTCTTGCCAGCCGGTACAGAAATGCGTCTCTTAGCAGGGGCAAGTGGAGAATTCCCCGAAAGCCCACACTTTCTTTGATTCTGATGATTAGCAAGACTTTGAACATTTTGTACGACCGGAGTTGTGTCAGGGTGAGGGCTTTGGCAAGACATAGTCTGATATAGATCTTCCATGATAAGAATGCAGGAACAATTTCTTCTACATGCATATGCAATGACAGGCGAGGTAGACTCCTATTTGAGCGACCAGGGAGGGATTCGACAAAGAAGGGAGGAGTAGTGTAGACCGAGCTAGACTCTAAACGGTGACAATACTCGGGGACGAGATCCTCTGAAAAGCATTCAATTATACGGTCAACTGCCATCAGTTCAAACTCAGATTAAACTCAGCAATGATAATCACTTTTACAGCAACATCTGGAGGTCTATTTGGACCGCTTGAAGGGTCTTGATGCCTTCTGCCGCAGTTATCATACAATTGCACTCGTTCCTGGCACAATACTTCGAACTATCGATTGTGTATATCTTCAGCTTCGCGGCGGAAATCACCCTTTGGCAGAGCTAAAAGCATCGCAAACCGAAAAATGACGTATTCCCTATTCTATGACATCAGTCGGGTGTGCTGTTTCCACCGCTAGGCGTGTTGGTAGCCATGTTGGATGATTGCACATTTGGGACGACCTGAGAACGACACAGTGTGCTCCGAGATGCACCAGGTCTGACCAGTGAAAGTGGTGTGAGATGCAAAAGCAAGGCCCGGCTTCATAAACGTGCCTCACTGCTAGTACAATCTCTTGTCTCGATTCTTCTCATGCATGAGGTGCCTGGTGGTGGTGCAAGATGAAGGCTGGGCCGTTTTGTGTTTGTTAACCAACACATCGCAGGATATGGATCAAAACTATCATATCTCTCAAGTTGACCCAAGAAATCGCAGGAAGTCGAGTATATATTTCCTTTCTTCCCACCTACACCTCCATTGTCTCTTCCGCCCATATTAGACACACCGCCAGCATCCTGAATTATTCTGACATCACATGACTGGCATAAAACAACTCCTCTCGTTCCAAAACACACCCGATAACCTACACAACTCTGTACGTTCCCTCTGGGCTTCCCTCCGCTACATGCAACTGTATCATAATGCTGACGCTTCAAATGTACATTCGGTTTCAACTCACAGCAATGGCACCAAAGGGCAGCCGCAAACGAAATGGGAAGGGTAGGGCAAATATGACGACATCAGTCATAAATCAACCCCTGTCACTGGATCGGGACCGTATGAAGGGATTCGACTCGGAACTCATCCGCGGACTCATAAGGATATACAATGATTGTGGCGTTAAGGATAAGCGGGCATGGGACCTCTTGTATGATATGATCTTTCTTGATTCCGTCATGACTCGCCACTTTTCACAAATCCAGCAGATGTGGCCGCACCGCAGGAGCAGGAGTTCGCCTCTTTGGGAGTGGTGGGCAGCCTTCCGCTCATATATGGGGCAACTGTGTGAAAAAACCCGCGATAAAATGAACAATTGGAGGTGGGACACCCCACGTGGCTTTGGTGATCAATCGATCGCTCCAATCCGCGGACAACCAGCTCGGCGAAGGTTAAATGCACCAGCAAATGTTTCTGTTGGTAGGGTAGTGATGATCTCAGGGCAGAGATTGAGCCGCTGAGCTTCCTGCAGTACAAGCCAGGCGACTTGCTTCCTGTTAGACCACTGAATTGGAAAGAGACAATCGACGAGGATGATGATGATGGAAACTGGGCGGATCCCGGAGCGCCGAGCGGGGGAACGAGCTATCCCAGTGACGGCAATGACTATGACAACGGCGAGGGTGAGGAGGACATCCAGGTCATTGAGAAAAGGACCGGGAAATGGAAGGGAACACACGATGGAAAGGGGAAAGAGAAGGGGATAGGGAAGACAATGGACGGAGGGAAGGGGAAGGGGAATGAAAACGGTTAGGAGTATGGTATGGTAAAACAGACCCCAGGGGGAGATGATATCTCTTGTGCCTATGCTTTGCAGTTGCAGAAGGAAATGAATAAGGCAGACTAGGACACGGGAGGATAACTAGAGAGGGTATACTCAGAGTCGGAAGCATTGCCTGGCATGTCAATTTCCTCAGATGATGATACCGACTCTACCGAGTAGTCGGATGGCGAATATGACTCAGAACATGATTCTGATGTGGATATGCGCATGGAGGATGATGTGGACACACCGCGCGGCGTGGATATAGACACCGATGTGGATATGGAACGGGATGGTGATGATGAAGTGGAGGAAGATGAAGAGGAGGAAGATGAAGAGGAGAAGGAAGAGGAGGACGAGGATGAGGATGAAGAGCAGGATGAGGATGAGGAGCAGAATAAGTATAAGGATGATGGCAAAGAACCTCGGACGATTGGCCTGGGGAGGATGGTCAATACATTGGCTGACGATGTAGATACCATGGTAGACGATCAGCCAAGTGTGTTACCTGAGCAAGGCTAGGAGATGCACGAGCATACCCCACGGCCACAACCTCCGGTGCCTGCCACACAGGGACACACCCCGGAGGCTCCGCCGCGGCCACGAAGTGCAGTGACCAATCCCCTCAGTGGGCGTGAGTTTTGACTGCTTGTGACCCCGCAAAAACCTCGCCCAGTGTTGCCAACTCTGTGAGAAGCTGAGGCAGCCGGAAACACCTTGGATGTGGATATGGATCAGCAGCCGCTCGGCGAATCGGCAGGTGGCAACAGTCTACCGGACGTCCCTCTCCCAATGCCCTTCTCCCTGGGGTGCGCCCAGATGGCTCGGTAGGCGAGGAGTGAACCAGTCCTCGCGTTGCAGAGGAGGCGATGGTTGTTGCGTTGGGTTAGGGTTGGGTTCCTGTCTTGTTCATTTCCTTTGTTATAATCTATTTATCACAGGGATTGATTATTGCATGCATCGTGAGGTTTCGGAATTGCACAGGGTTTAGTTTATTTATTGGTTTTGGATGGGTTTTATTTTATTCATAGTATTATGGGACATCACGCATGCAGCGTTTTTGCAACTCCTGGCATGTAAGACACCGCCTTGTGATGGTGATGAGGCTCAATAAATCTCTTAAGTTAGCTGAAAGTATCATGACCTTACACCCACCAGGCTGCTCAGGCCCAGCACCAACTTGCGTCCCATTCTACAGTGTATACACCACTCCTCGGGTGTCATCAACAATGCAAGAGAAGACCCAGTTCCGTTACCCTGAATTTTCCTGCCAAAAGAAGTCCACCTCAGACAGCTGGCGACTTAAACATATCAAATTACACCATCCAGAACACCTTCAAGTTGCACGCCAGAAGAATCTGACTAGTCAGAGCGCTTCCTGACGTGGTGAACCAGCTCAGCATCCTGAATTCAATGCTAACGAAGATTCAGCCGAAGACTTGGATGGGTTTCCCTACCACGAACATGTTGAAAACATCACAGATTCGGAGTCTCAACCACCGCCGCCTCCTTTGCCGCGAAACGAGACATATCCCGGCTCCGACGCTCCGTTGAGCGATTACAATGCTGAGCCATGGGAACGTGACACTCAGGGTCGCCATGAGACGAACGTACAAAACAATCCCTACTACCCGTTCGCGACTGGTGAAGAGTACAAATACATCCATTGTGGGATCAAGTTGAAGGGCATGGAGAGGTACTATGACAATGTGCTGAAGAAAGATAACACCACTCTGCATTTCCCAGGCTTCAACAAAGGGAATGGCGGCCAGAAGCTTGAGGATGGCATGCCAGATGAATAGGCTCAAAAGTCTTGGGAACTACACACTCTCGAGGATATGAGATGGAATGACAATCACCAACCTCCTAAGAAATAATGGGGAGGAGATATTATCAAAAGCATGAGATGGTTGATGCAGCAGCCAGCCTACGCTGAGCATGGCATTTACACCCCTCAGCATTGCATTAACAGTAATACACCACCGAAACGCCTCTATACCAAAATGAACACTGCGGCCGGCTCGTGGGAGGCACAGGTAAGGAGAAATACTCGAGGACAATCACATGCTAATCGGCATTAAGTCCACGCACAGAGTGGGGGATACACTGGTTCCCTTGATCTTCATGTCCGATGGAACACATCTCTCAAATTCTGCTGGCAACAAAAAAGTGTGGCCTGTATATATGACGATTGGCAATCTAACTTAGAAGATCCGCCAGATGCACTCAATGCACAGCGTCGTAATGGTCGCTCTCCTGCCAATTGCAAACATAAACCGCACTATTCCTCAGAAGGCACTGGATGAGCTGCAGCTATCAAACCGAGAGGTGTTGAATGAAGTACTCCAGCGGGTACTCCAGCCTCTCACCTTTAAACAAAATCCCAGCGCTGAGAGCGGGTATTACAACGTTCTCTGTGCAGATGGCACCTTCAGGCGTTGCAAACCGGTTTTAGCAGCATGGCTTGCAGATTGCACAGAATATCGCGACCTACATCATCCCGAGCTGCAGGTCTGGTAGTGGAGTGAGTGTCCAAAGACCGAACTTGGAGACTATGTCCCTCCTGAGAAGCAACACCGCCGGCGGGATCATAACCTATATGGAACGCTCAGCGATGCCAACAGTAAGGCAGCCAATGCCAAACTCTCATTGCACCATGTTCAGCGAGGATTCAACATGTTTCAACATATTCGCTGCATGGTGAGCAACCTCCTGCAGCAAGATCTCCTCCATACAATGCAGATTGTCATGCTTGAACACCTCCAGAAGTGGATTTTCCACTTCATGAAGACTCATGAATGGCTCAACAAGTACAATGCAATCTGGTTTTCTGTGCCTGCTTACCATGACCTCACATCAAAAAATAGGTCACATGAGGAAGTTGCTCAATGGAATGGGAAGGAGATGAAGGAAATGAGCCGGTACATGCTTGGAGTTATAACCCAGTCTCTACGAGGCATAAGCCCCGCTCAGCGTCCCATATTCCATCGCGCAATTTAGTGCACACGGGCATTCTTAGAATTCTACATGTATGCTCGAAATAAATCTCAGAATGATGCAACATTGAGCTACATGGAGGACACCTTGCATCGTTTTCACACCTTCAAAGATGTTTTCTTACTCGGCCAATCTGGCAAAAAGGCGAAGGCCAATGCGAATGCGTTGAGAATGGAACTTGTGAAGAAGCGAAAGGTAGACGAGGAAACTAATGCTGGAACTTGGACACCGTCGAAGAAGCGGCGCAAACTGGACGCCTGGCGGGATTATATCAGGCACGAAATAGATGTTTCGAAGGAGTTAGATGCCGACTTCCACTTTCCAAAGATCCACTAGATGTCCCATTGGGTCAAACAAATGTGTCGATACGGAGCCCTGCAACATAATTCTGCCGAGAGACATGAACAAGCACATAAAATGAACCTCAAGGACGGTTGGAATGCCTCCAATCACAATCTCAACTACCTGCAACAGGTAATCACCTTTCAGCATCACATTCTCAGCTTCGAAATGAGCGAGCTAATTCTCCAAGCCCTCGCTCAGCGTCTGGAGAACAGCACTGCCCCCTGCACAGTCCTCCCTTCCGGTGCTGATCTGGCTGCCCCCCTGAGCTCCCAGTCATATGCGAAGCCTGAATTCATGGGACCCCATAACCGCCATGATAAAAAGCATCCTGACACTATGTTGAAACACTTCAGAGCATTACTCGACAATACGCATGACGCAACACACCATGTGACATTATACAGCGGCACGCGGGAGTTTATCAAGCATAAGAGTCATAACAAGCCATATATGCCGGATGAACAACTGCACGCAATGGAGCTCTGTATTCATCATGGTATTAAGGTTCACCTTGAGGGATTTGAAGGTGAACACATATCTCAGATATGTCGATGCACAGGAAGGCAGAGCGGGCGTGGAGGGGACTGATGGAATGACTGGGTGTGGGTAACGCAACGCCTGGGGAGGTAGTATGGCACGCTGAATGGGCCTCTCCCATGGCAACTGCAACGACTGTTCAAAATCAATCTCCTCAACGAGGAAGGAGCTTTGGTTGAGTACTGGTTAGCCCGGGCACTCACCACAATACCTGAAAACTCGGGTAACTTCGATCCCGTCTCGCAATTTGTACAAGTGAGAAAAGTACCGGCAGCCGTTGGTTTGCAAATTTTCAGAGTGGGAAACAAGGTCCGCTGCGCACATGTGATTCCAGAGATAGCTACTGGTAGTAGGACAGGAGACGGAAGTAACAAGCGATGGATTGTCAATAGCCACATGGATCTGGCCACTTGGAATGATGTGTACAATGAGTAAACAGAGAATTGCATTTTGCGCGCAGGTAGAAGGAACCCGAGGAGAGATTTTTGCAGCGTCACCTATTGCATTGCAATCCTGATGCAAGCACGTACCCAATGAACCCATTCCAATGTATGGTCACAGTTGGCCACAACACCAGAGTGTATGTTGAAATTAAAAGACCGACAGAGCGAGGAGAAATGGTGAAACCACCATCGGAGTGCAATATGCACCGTGACGTGTGGTATTGACGCCGGGTGCGGAGTAATCTTCCAATGGGGTGTCTCTGACGGCTCTGACGCAGCCATTCCGCCCAGACGGAAATGTTTATTCCTGATGTGATTCCAGCATTACCCTCTCTTCGCAGTCTTTGACTCTTCCCATCGACTGCGCTTTCATTCTCTCCAAATGGCTGATCACGCTCATGGGCTTCCCAAGACTTGGTACAGCCACTTACACCGAGACTACTCATGAAAGCACCCAAAGCAAGCTGAATGACATGCGCCACGCACAGTATGTGATCCCTCATTGCAGGCAACACGATTCCAGAGGCCTCGACCATTGAGTGTAATTCCTGAGTCATCAAGGAATTTGACAAAGCAGTATCAGTCGTAATTCCAAGTAATCAGTGGTCAGTAAGCTCAACATGATCAAGAACTCCCTTCAAATGTATGCCTAGTGTTGCTCCAGAATGTTAACCCTTGACCTATTATCCTTGATGAGCTCTCAATATGGTAAAAGAGCAGGCTGTCAACCTCGTCGAAAGCGAGTTGTACTTTTTGCAACACCCAATTTCGATGCATATAATACGCTATGACTGCTGTTATGGCTAGTGGCGTTGTTGATGTCCACCTGTCCAAAGCCAAACCAACTTTGTTTCTTGATGGCAATTGTTTCTTAATTGCATCCACTGTCAGTGAGTATTCCCTCCTGCAAATTTTGCTAAGGGTGCTGGATGAAGGAAGTACCAGCTCGCCGCATATTGCATTATATGACCGTTGTAGCTCTAAGTAAGATATAGCGTTTCTTGGTAAATGAGCTAAAACAAATCCCAACATGAGGTAGCGATTCCAGGTGTCTTGGTGAAATTTGGCAGTTAGGAAGTCCTTTGCTGCTATTTTGGAGCTCTGTGTCTGCCAATTGGATTAATATTGATAAGATTCAACTGACGAATACGAATTATTCTGCAAACTGACTATTGTAATTCCTCCACTGCGTTGTCTCTTCAGTATAGCGAAAGCTGTTTCATCAACAGTTGTACTTGTCAATTCAGAAACTTCCGACTCTGTTAATTTGTTCAAATTTGCAATGTGCAGTTTTGCCAGCAAGTGTTTCCCCATTGAGCTGGTTCCGTGCTCTGATGTATGGCGAAGAACTCGATGACAAATGATACATATGATGCCAGGGCAGCCGGTCTCCTCAATTCCGCAGTACAAATAGAATTGCCACTAAAGCACATGTCTAGAATCATTCCAAACAATAGGACGCTTTGTGCCCCCCGTCGTAGAAGCTCACCATGTAACAAATGACATTTGCAAACCAAGGTTCCTCAAACCACGAATAAAGACTTGATCATGTTTGGAAGAGATCATATCCTCTAGTATCGAGGTATCCAAAGTTTGGGAATCCGACATGGCAGTAGGCAATTGAAAGTTGCATAATTTGAGTTGAGAGGCTGTGAAATGTGACGTTATTATTAAGTAGAATGCTGGTTCTTGAATATTGACTCTAGAGCTACACGCCAGATCAAATTAAGACCTGTGAGACACAGCGTGCATTGTTGTGAAGTTGTGTACAAGGACATATTGAAATGACTGACCTTTAAAAACTTAATTCAGGAATGAAGCAAGTCAGTTCAGTGCTGTGGACCTTACTGACCCCTACAAAAACTGTTGCCGTTCCGCTGACACTTATTCTTAGGAGGCGCTGGCAGTATTGTTACCAGCATTTTTGCCAATGAAGGTTGCCAATACTTCGATTATGACTTAATGTCAATGCGCAGCCATTGGATAATGCAGGTTGCAAGACCAAACATCATTCATGCTGTGTTGATGCTCTGTTGACACTCTGTTGATGCCCATTGTCAAGACAGAGTAACGATGTCATTGCAAGGATTTGTGCCTGAAAACGCGGCCAATATTTCGATGATGGGTTAATGTTGTTGCACAGTCCTTGGATTATGGAAGATGCAAGGTCCAAAATTGTTGATGCACCATTGATGATCATTTTTAGGATGAGCCAACGAGTGTGTCATTTGCCTTTTTAGCTATGATTAGTGTTAGATTTGGTTTTGGGTTTCGCAGCTTCGGTCCAGGATGGAATCACAGCCGAAACCCAGCTCCGGGTTCGAAAGTGCAATGGGATCTGCCCTGGGTGACTAGCACCGGGTGAGTCCCAGGACCACACATAAACCCGCAGCTTTTTGGCCAGGTTGGATATGGACCATGGTTCCATTCTGCAGTTACATCGGCAAAAGTGCAAATCGACTATAGGGTGCGCTACGCGCAGCTCATAGCAAGCTTCCCGTGGACCCCTGCGCGACGCGCAGCATATAGTCGTCTATAGTCGATTTATAGAGATGCGCGCGTGGGCCTATGGAACTATATACGGCTGCCGGCCGGAGATGGACCTATACTTGTCTTTACTGCCTGCAGTTATACTGGTACTGTACGCACTATCGCTGCGAGTCTGCATGAGAGCCCGCTGGCGATTGAAAGCCTGCTCTAGAGCCTGCTTGAGAGCCTGCTTGAGAGCCTGCTTGAGAGCCTGCTTGAGAGAGCCGCACTTCGGGAGGAGTAGAGTTATCCACTGGAAGCTTTGGCAGATGGCAAACTCTGAGTTTGTGGATGCTTTGGCTAATAGAAGCTTCTAAGTCTGTGGAAGCGTTGGCTAATGGAAGGCTCTAAGTCTGGAAGCTTTGGCTAATGGAAGGCTCTAAGTCTGTGGAAGCTTCGATGCTGACGTTATGCAGCTAACCTACTTGTCTAAGTGCTTCTAGTCCTGTAATCACCATCACCTACACCATCACCATCGGTATCATCATCATGGCCATGGCCATCGCCATAATCACCATCATCCCCAGACTGAATGCACACACATACGCCCACAATCGATGGGAAGCGAGCAGCAGATTCTGCAGGAAAATCTGAGTTGGAGATCTGCTCTCCCCAAGATCCAATTATCTACCTTTCCTGCAGAATCTAAGGCTGCAATTGTCAACACCATGGTCTTGAGGCATCGTGAGATCTCGTCTCAGTGGCCGCGCTGAAGATAAGGTTCAGACTGTGATATCGACCGACGTCAAGATTTCGGCCGCCCGCCACCCGCTACCCGCCACCTGCCACATGCCACACGCCACCTGGCACCTGCCTCGCGCCTCCCAGTGCCTGGCGTCTGGAACTCAACAAGTCTCTGGATCGAGCATGCAGGAGCATATTCGGGAGGAGTAGAGTTTTCCACGGAAAGCTTTTGGCCGATGGAAAACTCTGAGTTTGTGGAAGCTTTGTCTAATAGAAGGCTCTAGGTCTGTGGAAGCTTTGGCTAGTACAAGGTTCAAAGTCTGTGGAAGCTTTGGCTAGTACAAGGCTTAAAGCCTGTGGAAGCTTTGATGCTGACGTTGACGTAGCCAACCTACTTGTCTAAGTACTTCTGGTACTATGATCACTATCACCAACACCATCGCCATCGCCATCGCCATCGCCATCGCCATCGCCATCACCATCATCTCCATCAGCCTCAGACCAAATGCGCACACATACGGCCACAATCAATGGGAAGTGGGTACCAGATTCCACTGGAAAATCTGAATAGGAGATCTGCTCTCCCCAAGTTCGAATTGGCTACCTTTCCTGCGGAATCTAAGGCTACAATTGTCAACACCATGACCATGAGGCATCGTGAGATCTCGTCTCGGTGGCCGCGCTAAAGATAAGGTTCAGACTATGATATCGACCGACATCATGATTCGGCCACAATACGCCGCCCGCCATCTGCAACACACCACATGCCACATTCCGCCCCCCAAACACTGCCCACCATATGCCACCTGCCTCACGCCTCCCGGTGCCTGGCGCCTGCAACTGACGCCCCCGCTGCCTGGCGCCCCCGCTGCCTGGCGCCCCCGCTGCCTGGCGCCCGCTGCCTGACGCCTCCCGGTGCCTGGCTTCTGCAACTCAGCAAGTCTCTGGATCGAGCATGCAGGAGGGTACATGTGAGCATATACTCAAGTGAGATTGGGAGTGTCTTCCATCTTGAGAGTGTACTTGGAAGCGTAGAGCCAAGTAGGCTGAGAGTGTACCATCCAGTGCAATTGGATGCGTCGATGAGAGCTTGCTCGGGAGTGTGCCTGAGAGCTTGCTCGGGAGTGTGCTTGAGAGCTTGTTGAGCGCTGGTTTGGGAGTGTACAGTCAAGCAGGCTGGCTGTGTGCCATCGAGTGCAAGTGTGAGCGTCCTTGGGAGATGCCCGGGAGTGTACTTGAGAACATACTCGGTGTACTTGGGAGCGTCTTGAGAGCTGACTTGGGAGCGTATAGTCAAGTAGGCTGGGAGTGTCATCGAGTGCAATTGGGAGTGTGCTTGAGAGCTTGTTGAGAGCTGGTGTGGGAGTGTACAGTCAAGCAGGCTGGCTGTGTACCATCGAGTGCAAGTGGGAGCGTCCTTGGGAGCATGCCCGGGAGTGTACTTGAGAACGAACTCGGAGGTGTACTAGGTAGCGTACTCGTAGTGTACTTGGGAGCGTCTTGAGAGCGTAGTTGGGAGCGTAAGTCAAGCAGGCTGGGAGTGTCCAATCGAGTGCAATCAGGAGTGTACTTCAGAGCGTACTTGGGAGCGTGCAATGAAGTGCATTTGGCAGTTTTATTGAATGCAGCATGATGTATAGTATCAAGCGCCCATAAATTATAATCGCATGCGTATCATAGTAATCTAGTCAATTTGCAGGTCCATAGGACCTCATAGTGCCACGTGTCAAATATGCTATGAATTACTGGCCCAAAAACAGCTTCTCTATGAGTTACGGGTCGCGTAAGGTCATTTTTCCCGGTGGTCGGATGCACAGATGAATGGCAAAATTGTCGCTCCGGCGGGAAGCTGATCTTGCTGATCCCACAACCATTCACCTGTGTTCATGTCGCTGTTTATTTGGCGACATTCAGAGTCTGTGAGGCACACCGGTTCAAAATCAAAGTGCGCCGGAAATGGGAGATGCGCCAAAAAGAACTGAGTATATTTGAAAATATCCCTGTAGTATAACGTTCCGAAGATATGAGAATGATCTCTAATCCTACTTTCACCGCCGAGCCCGAAACTGAATTGGGAGAGGAGCTTTTGCAGTGCATCTGCTGATTTGAATGATTCGATTTTGAAGTTGTCCAGTCCATGCCTCACATGTTTATCTATCCACATCTTTGTTTGCTGGCTAAATGATTGAGCCTGTTGAAAGTCGTGTGCTGACTGAAATGGATGCCATGGATTCCATTGTGCTGAGTACTTGTGATGCTTGTTGTACAATCCAGTTGCTTTGCCATATGTTTTCCCCCCCACATGTTCCACTCCAACTACCTGTCTATGAGCCTTTGTCTTTGTTGGAGAAGGAGTACATGTCAGGTCAGGCGTCTGGGGGTCTGTAGTTTCTTCGTCGGGAGTATCTTCAGGTGGTGGCGCACCAGGTACATTGGCTATTGTTAGATCATTAGTTGACGAGCTCATTGATGGCCATTCAGGTGCACCGACTGGAGTCAAACCATGATGGCTCAGGTCAATCCCAGCCTGGAGGTGAAGAAATCCGGTCAGGTAACAGCCCTTCATTCATCGATATTGGGTGATATTGTTCATAATGAGCCTCGAGGCAGCTCTCATTGAATACTTTCTTTTCGCAGATAAAGCACTTTACAGGTTTCCAGCAAGTGTTGACGATATCCGAGGAATGGTCAGTGAACACGTATTCGGATGAATCCCGATGATGTTTCAGAGGGTGATTTTCAGCCTCAGTGATATCGCTTTGAAAGCAAGCTAACTCAAGTTAGTGAATCACAGCCGCATTGCACCCCCCCAAATGCGTGGGAGAGGGGTAAAATATAGCCACCTTACGATCAGCTTTCTACATAAACCAGGATATATATATCATATTTCACACAATAATCATGCACATCATCGGCTGAAAGTGGTTAGGCGAGAAGGGAAGTTTTCCTTTGTCAACACCGCAATCGCCACAATGGGTCTTATATTCTACTACATCATTGTGGTGTTGGGAATTATACCTATGCTCCATCCTCCGCGCAGCAGAAAATGAAGGTAGATCGTGTTAACACAATGAATAGGTGAGCTTCCCAGCTAGGTGTATGCCTGCGCAATGATCGTCGAGAACTGATAGGATTGTTGCTTCAGTAACGATCCTTGAGTGTAGCGTGGATCCTGAAGAGAACAATGATGTTTAGACAAGGAGTTCAATAGGAAGCAATCACTGTTGCTGCTCGACTCACAGGCCTCCTATAGAATGAAGTTGGAAGGTCGTACACATACAACTTATGTGTAATATCCCTACTTGTGCTAACCTTCATACTGGATATAGTTCTTGTTGGGTTCCAGGAGCTATCATATCATATCCCTTCTATGATCTGTAAAGTAATGGAAGCGTATGAAGGTGAGCACCTATCCAATACCTTAGTATATGAGTTCGAGCATATAACAATGAAAGGTGGGATATGTGTGATTAAGGTTTCTTTTCTCAGCTTGGTTGGTTTCATGGATCAAAGGTGGAGTGAAACACCACCGATCGTGACAACACAATGGGATATGAAAATTGCTTCATTCCGCCGATGGTCACTGCTCACTGCAAGATACTCAACCATACCCTGATTTATTCTATCTCACTTCTCGCATCTATAGTAGTGTACCACCATCATTGTTCACAGAACATGTCGACGAATGGATCTCCACCGAAGACATCGACTATGGCTCCACCAGGTAACCTACTAGGCACACAACGACGCTGGTGAGACAGTTCAGAACCATCGGATACTAGTTCACAAACTGCCACTGGCAAAGACAGTCGATTTGGGAAACAAACCAATCAATATCATCCGCTGCCAGGGTATGGTTACCCGCCTTCACAGCAGCCATTTCGAGGCGCTCCGCAGTTTTATCGGCACTCTCCATTCAACATGACACCCAGTTCGCAACCAACCACTGGCACATGTGCAGGATATTCCAGTTATGGGCCACAGTGGCAAGGATATCACCTCCACCAAGGTGGTTATGGTGGGTCTCAAATGTTCCCCCCTCCACAGATTGCAGGACAAGGGATGCCATCCCCAGGTGCACCGAGAGTGCCTCCAGGACTGCCTGAAAACCATCCAGTCAATTGGCCAACATCTTGCAGCCCTACTGCTCAACCTGGACCTGCTTCCGGCGCACGTAGGAGACCCCCGAGTAGCCTCCCAACGAAACGATTCCAGCCGCGTGCGGAACAGTGAAACAGACATGTCGCCGGGATTGCGAACTTGCCTCCAATGCCCGAGATTTCCTAGAACAATTATGATGCAGATGAAGAAAGCAACGATTCGTCGGACCTGGGCCATGCAGAAGGCAAACTGCCAATCAGCCTGAAGCAAACTGAATTCTCCTTGAAGCAATTTGCCAAAAGGCTGGGGCAGGTCTAGTACAGTGCATTCAACAAGTGGAACAAAGTATGGGTGGCTGGGTTTCTGGAGAAGTAGCATCGGTCCATTATCCGGGGGCAGAAGCGTTTGAAACCGGTTCGAGATGGACCGCTGCACTGGGAGACGGCAGTTGCAGATTTTTTGGAGACATTTGAGAACGGCCAGCTGTTGGATAATTTCGATAATGATGAATCGATTCAGCGGCGGTGGGTGGAGATGATTTTGAAGAAATGTGCAAGCGAAATTCCGGAGACGAGGAAAAAAGCAACGTGGGGCAACATGCAACCAGCGAAGGATTTGGGAAAGCGTGCAGGTACACAGGCGAGAAGTAATCTCCCAGAGTTGCCAAATACAACGTTCATGGTTGTGATTCGCTGGTTGTTGAATGGCGAGGATATGGTTCTAGCCCCCAAATGACTCCAAGCCTCATACACTGATGTGAGGCACCGGCAGGAGCTGATTGATTTCATCCACAACAAGTGAGTCCCGCAAGCGGCATACTTTGAAACATCGATGGTGAACCGCATCTCGGAGCATGACGAAAAGGACAAACAGTATATGGGAATATATACGAATGGGCAAATGATCAGGGACCCCATATATGGCCAGATTGTGTACAAAGGTTGCCTTTCAAACGCTTTCAAGGTGAAACCCGGACAGAATCCGAAAATGTTTTTGGTGGAAATTAAGTCAACCACAGGGACGGAGATTGCTGAGCATGTAATTAGACCAGCGAATGTAATCCCCGCTAGTCGTGTTAAGGCTAGATGCGCGCAACTGCTAATCATTATATATAGACTTTGGAAGGTTCTGAAGAGGGTGGAAGAGAGGAGGGAGAGGAGGATGGTGGGCAAGAGAATGATACTTCTATTAATGTAAGTTCTGATTGAAACGATAGAATTGATTGTATTGCATCCATATACATTCCTTCCAATGGTTGCTTGTCTGTGAAATACCTAACATTGATATGAATTTCAGGAGCGCTGGCATATGAGCCCATCTGCCCAGCTTACTCCCAAGCAACTGAAAGAGATCATTGAGGACGAAAAGAACACAGACAAAGGTGCAACGGAAGTTTCGGAGCATGTGGAGGATGGTGAGGAGGTCCTCGATCCAGCAAATACCAGCTCAGCATTGAATATGGTTCTCAGTGTAATCAACAACAAATTTGAACACCATTGCCTTGATGACGCAGTCAGGCTGCTGAATGCCTATTCTAATTACCGATACTCAGATGACCATGTTCCAGGCCACCAGTCCTCAATTCATGGCCTGCCCGGAACTGAGTTTCTTGCTCACTAGGTGTGGGCGATCTGGTTCATCGTGAGGAGATCTGTTTGAGATACTGATAAGCCAGGAGCACTGGTTATGGATGAAATGCATCTTGGAAAAACTTTCTCCTCAGTTGCAGCAGCAATGATTTGCAAATTGGTGACCAAGCAAGTTGTAATGGGGTTGCCACTGTCCATTTTATGGGGGAACACCCTTCAAGAGTGGGTGATTTTGGCGCACAATGACTGTCCCGGCATTGTTGGTGACTAACAGGAGTGGTATTCACTCGAGAGATTGAATTTTATGCCCCACCACCTGTTGGAGATCCAACCAACACCACCTCATCGGCATCCCGCACATGTATAAGCCCTTGAACGAATTGTGGTGGTTACAATGACCGGAGTGGCAGAGACCTTCAAGACTGTCATTGACCAGATGACACATAGAACGAATTTCAAACTCGTCAACTTGTTCGACACGGAAGATGCGAATCTTACACATGAGGATCTGAACACCAGTATTGATCAGCCGGAAAACCAAAGGAATATCCACCTTGTGTTGTATGATACCTTCACATCCAGAGCGAAACCATCAAGCAATGGCCAACTCTCCATCGCTGCATGGAGTTTTGGGATTTTTGATGGGTCCCATTGGTACAAGACTAGGACATGTGGGCAGGCAAATTGCGATGAATGCGAAAATTGGATTCAATCTTCAAGTCACAGCTACGCTGGGATTCCATTCACTCTATGACAGGTGGTATCAGACAATGTGGCTGTTTTCAGGCACGCCTGACTATCGAGAGGATGATACTGTGATGGAGAAGCATTGCACAGAGGCATTGAATTCCGCAGTGAGGAGTTCGATGCATCCTATCCTGACCGAAGATGAAGAAGGTCAACAGGATGCGGCGAACCTGATGGTACAGATTGCAATGCCTTGGACGACAAGGAGGTGGTCGGAATCGAAACTGGCCAATGGAACACCACTCACACGGATACTGAAGGAGAATGCACACGTCATTGATCCTGAGTTGAATGTGGACGAGCAAGCAGAATTGAAGACACTTGTGGAGTGATACACTTCACAGGGTGCTTCAGGAGCATGGAGGGTTCATAGATGGTGGCTAGCATGTTTCTTGTTAGTGTTGGGAGACAGAGGATTGCAAAGACGTGTCTGGACAATGGTACAATGAATGGCCACTCGATACTTGGGTGGATTCTTCAATTTCCGGATGGCCGAGGGAGATATTTCTACCAATGCTTGTCAACGAACCTGCGGAGTATCCCGTACCTGACGAGGACGACAAATCAAGAGAGGCCCTCCATTCGGAACAAGATAACAATAATCATGCACTCCCTGGTGCACCTCCTCGACAAAGGCGGTACTATTTTATCCTCTTCCTGGCCAGGTTCGTCATTTGAAGACGTGGCGAACTAAGTATTTTGCGGATCATGTGGATATATTCCACACGTATGCAGAAATCGGCAACGATGAACGCATAGAAATGCAGCTCAAGTGCCAGGATACACGAAATCCCTCTGGATTCATAACTACACCCAAAGTGGGCGGGAGAGGCCTAAATCTTACAGCAGCAAACCATGCGGTAATCACTCAGAAGTTCTGGGTAATGAATGAGCAGCGGCAGACATTTGCACGAGTTGTCCAGCTAGGGCAAAACAGAGTACCACACACATGGTCACTGAAGCTGGGTCCAGGTGGCAATGATCACTCCTCGAGTGATCTCCACCAACAATCTGGTGTTGCGTGAATGAATGTCCTGCATGGCTGGATGAGTCAACCGAACATCGCAATGACAATAATTTACCCCATTCTGGAGTCTTGTGAGGACCACAGGAAGTGGCTGACACAGAATGGAGACACGTTGCAGTCTGATGAATCATCATCTTAGATTGTTAGGACGCTTCATCAAGGTACGCCTCTTTAGACAGTCAACCAAGATAACCTTCTTAACTGATATGAATAGTCAAAAAGGTAGTTTATATGGCACACCATACTGCATAGATAAATTGTTTCTTTCTGTCATTTTGATGTGATTCAAAGATCTGATGTTGGAATTGCTAGAGGGGGATTTCATTGGCGTTCTTGAGTATTAATAATGACGAATATGAGATGAAGTCAATTGATAACCTACATTACACGTTCCCGGCTGGACTATCTCACAATATATGACATAAGTAGAATGTTGAGTACGACGCAGCACTGGGCTTCGAATTATTTGTTAGTTGCGCATTTGTGGTGCACCAGAAGCCTGTGGCCACGTACCCATTTCGAAGTCAAAAGACTGAAAGTGCATAATTCAACCACTTTCAGGTACACCGGGGAATCCTCAGGATCTGTCAAGAGTCTCGTGACCACAGATCAAGCCATGTATATTTGCCGATCCCATTTGGCAATAATGTCAGGCAAGGCGATACTGATTGGTGTGGATGTGTCAGAATACAAGCCACCGACTCACGAATTCGTAGCAATGCCACAGAATTCACTCGCATATGATTGAAATTCTGGTTCACCGTAGAATCCTCTGCATATGTCTTGAGTTGCGTTATGACAGCTCCCGCACAGCACATTTGCCAATCCTATGCGGCACTGAAACATTCTTGGAGATATTGAAGACTTTGTTTAGAATGCGAGACACGGCTTGCTTATTCGTGGCAAAGCCGCTGCTTTTGCTGGCATATGATTGCAATTCAGGTGCATGGGAGAATCCTCAGCACATGTCTTGAGTCGCGTTTTGACAGCTCCAGCATTGCACATCTGCCAATCCCATTTGGCACTGAGACACTCGCGGTGATATTGAGTACTTCGGTTAGAATATGAGACGCAGCTCCCTTATTCATGGCAAAGCCGCTGCTTTTGCTGGCATATGATTGACATTCAGGTGCACCGGGAAGGCTTGAGTTCATATCCATATGACCGATCGATCACTGCCTATTTGCCAATCCCAGGCGAAATACAGTCAGTTTGGGCAATATTGAGTACATTTGTCGGAATCTGAGACACAGGCTCACTTATTCGTGGCAAAGACACAGCGTTTGCTAGCCTATGATCGAAGTTCTGGTGTACCGTAGAATCCTGGGCATATTGTTATGACAGATCCAGTTCAGCATATGTGCCCATCCCGTTTGGCAATAAAGTCAGTCTAGGCGGTTTTGAGTACTTCGGTCAGAATATGAGACATGGGCTTACCAATTCGTAGCAACATTGCAGCCTTTGCTGGCATATCATTGGAGTTCGGGCACACCTCAACATCCGCATCCCTGAGTGTTGGAAACTGAGACACAGCTCAGGTATTGATGGCTAAGCTGCAGCCTTCGCTGCCGGGTATTTCCTGGCCTATGATTGAAGTTCTGGCACAACTGAGATATGCAATCCAGTCGAGAATGAGGACCTTGTATTTCGATAAAGCCAACAGCGGGAAGCTGTGACTGATTATGGATATATCATTCCAGCCCAGGCACACCTCGAAAGCGACAAATACGCCACCGAAGCTGATGTTTCCCCGTCAGCAGCGCAATTTATATTTTAGTTTCCGTCATTCTCATCATGTTTTCTTTGACTGTGAATCAGTGGATGCAGTGCACTCAGAGTGCCATCTATCAAGACACTTCACGTTTAGGTGCAGGCGGCTCATCCCACTCGGCCTCTGCTACTATATCAAACTATGCTTGATCGGGATATTAAAGGCTGCCGCTAGAATGCCTTGAATGGTCAGCTCCGTGTCAAGTTGTCTGTTGGAGGAAGGTTGCCCTGAACAACTTAACCATAAATGCACAGACCTGGCCAAATAGTAACCCCACTTAACTCAATATGGACTAAGTAGTATGCTTGGACCAATGCTTCGAAATCCTAAAATAGCTTCTGCATGTTTGGGCTCCCACACAAGAGCTGGAACTTCAGAGCGAGAATCACAAAAGACAGATTCTGTTCAGGGACTCAGCAAGCTGGCCGGCAACTCCCACACACCCATGTCCCGCACTTACTCAAAGATACCTAAGTTCTCAATGCTTTGAATGCCGACTAAACTCAGTTCTGACTGACTGATATGGTTGGGCTGCCAAAACTTGTATCGGAAAATAGATTATGTGAACCGATTCCCATCAAGAGTGAAGCTCGAAGAGGGAATCTTGAAACCTCACATTAAGACGAGACAGCTTTGAAGAGTGCAAATAACTGTCAGAGTAAGGCGAGCTTGCAATCCCCAGCCATTGATTCCAAGCATAACCTTTTAACTTTCGGTGCACCTCAATTTCCGGAACTGTATGCATCCAATCATCATTCCTCCGCCTGCTGTGAGATGACGTCTCACTATGCATTCATACCAGTGTAGCATATTGCTTTCAACCCCAACATTAGTTGAAGTCAACACTGTAGCGGTGAGACTCCCAAGGAATATGTGATCTAATGGTGTGCAACTGACTCGATATTAGGCGCAAAATCACAATGTCAGTCATTATTCATGACCCATTTGTTAGCAATCTTGGCATCGCCAAGTGCTTGAATCAATACAATTACCCCTGAATCATCCATTGTACCTTAACATTCTTTCTCTGCGCCTGTATCTCTCCTTTCTATACTAAATTCCCTTTCTCCTCCATTAACTGCAACATTGTTGTGAAGGATATTCTGCAGACACGGCCCAGATTAGTACATGAAAGGGAATTTATGGATACAATAATGCGATATCGACAGCGAACTAAGCTGCCGCATTCTGTTACATTAGAATATCGTGAAAATATGTGTGTCCTTCCGGCGGATATACCACATACAGAGATCAATCACCAACTCAGTATGAACCCTTGCAACTCAGCCATCACTCTGAAGGTCCCGAATCTATCGAGTTCTGCAGAGTCTAAATGATGCACCAATTCTATGCCATGCCGGTCACCTCAAATGCTCGAACATTCACGCATAATTACTACATTTAGAGAGTTCTATTCAGGGGTACATGTTTTTCATTTAGGTTCTCATTGCTCCAGTTGGCAAGCACCAAGGGTTAGTTAATGACGCGAGTTTTCTTCCAGTGCGTCTGCTTCTATTCTATGTGCATTGGCTTTAGCCAACCTCCATTTCTTGCATCCATACAGTGTGCTGATTGGAGTTGCTAACATTTGGCATTGGGAATCCATCTTTTCCGGCGCTCCTGACAAGGAATACATCTATTCTGGCGCACTGGACAACATCCTAGATCGCGACTCTAGACTGCCATCCTTGATATCAATATGAACCATTGAAGTCATCTCTCCTGAACTCTTCAAGGTGGGCCTTGAATTACATCCTCCTCATCTATGGGCAACTTCTTGCTCCATTTTTCCAGATATTCTATTGCACTTAATCCTATATTTACTGCTTATACATTCTCTCCCATATTCCCCAACTTTCTACCATCATTACCACAAATGGAACCTACGCCCAGCCAGGTGAGGAATCACTATTCACAGGAGAATCAAGAAGCACACCTTGAGAGAGCACTAACCTTCAAGAAAGCAGCCAATCTTCATTGTCCATTAAATGCTTGCCTTCCTATGATCTTCCATCATGCATTCTCTTACGGATGACTTATCTCCTCGATTTCATTATTACACCAGGATGACAATACCGATCCAGAGATCGATGAGGAAGAAAGTGAAGACCCCGGAGAGTCCACCTCATCGTCCAACACCGAAGATGTCAATTTGCATCATGAACAGGAGGTCTTGCCCCGCGGCCATGCGCGCCGGGACAAGTTGTTACGAGCTACAAGTGTTGCACAGCCAAAGAAATGGAGCGATGCCGATAGTGTCATTGCACACCCTCCGCTTCCAAATTCTCGAAATCCAGCTGGGGCACTAGCACCACCACTGCTCAAACCCCAAAATTCAACCCTCCTCAACAAATTATCCTAGTCTGACCATGTACCATCCACCCAAGCGCTGCTGCTACGCAAGTCAAGTGGAGACCAGAATGTCCCACAACCCAAGGCCAGTGCAGATCAGAACGTTCCCCGACACCAAAAGGCTACGTTTGAGGTAATGAAAAGATTCATGGAGGCATTCGTATTCACAAAGACTCCTTGGGCAATACAATCAGTCGGCAAGTACTTAATCGTTGAAGACGCTTGGAAACTAGCCATTGAAGGTCAGGATCGTCAGCGGGCATTAGCAGGTGCTCCTGTAGGTACTCCATCTGTGTGTCAATTACCTGGCGGACCATCTCTCAAAATAGATCAGCAAACACGAGAAGCTGTTAGTGTTGGATTCTGTTTAATGCTCCTCTACCAGATTTCGGATACTGACTACACCCCAAAATATACACAGTTAAAGCTGAAATAAGTACCATTCGAGGACGGTTGGCAGATGGGGCACCTCAAACTGTTGTCCTGAGTTACCTGTTGGATTTGCGCTCTGAGACTGAGCTACGGATCCAGGTCAAGGAGCTCCTGTTTGACGATGCATATCTCTCAAAAGTCGTTGATAATAAGAAATCATGGTTCACCCAAATGGAAGTGCTTGATCTAATTTACCACCAATTTTTCTTCACCGCCAATAGCCTGGGGTGCCAGCCTACAACATCTCAGTATTTCCAACATCTCACTTCGCAGATTTTAGCGCTGGCAGCTGCAGCTATTCATTGTGCACTGTCTGAATATGCCGTTGGAAAGAAGGCCACAGTAATGTTTTCTCAAGATTAATATCGAGGTGCATTGTGCCCATCCCCAGTGAAAATGTTCACTCCGGAAGCGACCGCACTCATCATTCCCACATCAGCGGGCCGCTTGAAACCCTCCTGCAGTTCAACTGCGCACAGTTAGGAGTTCCTCCATTCCCATCGGCGCTCCCCAGCCTGGATTGAAGCTCTCCTATTTCATTCCGCACTCGATTCCCCTCTTTCGGCGCTCCTCAACACCCACCGGCGCACCTCGGTCTGGATTGTCACTCCTATATTGAATTCCGCACTCCGTACCCCACACACACACACACACACACACACACACACTCATACCCTCAACCTGTTCGGCGCTCCTCCGCTGGTATGGGCTCTCCTCAATTCCCATTGGTGCTCCACAGCCTAGATTTGGCGCTCTTTTTCATTCTGTGCTCCTTCAACACCTTCTGTGTACTCCTCTTTTCCACCCAGCACACCCCATCTGGCCCTCTTCTTTTCCTGGTGGTTGCTCCCCTTTTTCATCCGAATGATCATTGCCTTTCAAACGCCCATTCAGATTCGCAGTTAGTTAACATCTCATTACACCTGTGTTAGATATCACAAATTGAGCTAAACGACATTGGAATTCAATTTCATCCACCTGCCTGGTACAAATATTCACCAGATACAAGAAGCGCCTCTAGCCTCTTTGCGCCATTGATGGATTGTGTGTTCCTGCTTTTGTTGGCCCTGATGAGATGGGAGAAGTAGTGGATGACATTGACACCATGTTTGATTGAGATCATTCGATCGCTTAGTTGAGTCATTGTTTTGATGTACCAGCGTTCATGTTTGAATCACTCACCTTTTTCTTTGGTTACTTAATGCAGTGAGGCAAAAAATACAATGATGAAGATGATAGCTAGTATGATTCAGAAGTGATAATGAACAATAATTCATGCATCATATTCACTGTTGAGGGAAATCGTTTGCTCGTGTACATCCGGAGAGTCTCAGATCACACCTGCAGCCCTCTGAATGAATATCCATGAGAACCCAGCAATCTCTCAGATTTTGCTTGTGATGCCCGCATTGGTTCGGAGACACTCCCAGGTGCACCCAGAGTTGTCTCCGGCGCACCGATGTGTTCCCAAACTTATCACAATCGCTCCCATGGTACTCCTGTACTAGTCATCAGAGATCCCAGTTATTCCCAAGGCCTGCCGGAATGCCCTCCTAGGGTCTACTACTCTCCTGAAATTGACGCTTCTAAGTTTACACCCCACATCCTCTCAGACACTCCTGGAGGCTCCCAGTGACTAAAATGCATTTCGCTGATGTATTGTTAGATCATATAAAACAGTTGCCTTTCTAATACCTGTAAGTTGAAACTGGGAATCAATTGGAATCTATTTTTGATTGGAATGAAGACAGTTACAGAGAAGGAGAATGGAGTGCACATAATTAGACCAGCCATAGTATTCCCTGTTAGGTTTGTTACAGTTAGATATGCCTCACTGCTGATCAGTATACTAAGATAAGAAAAGATTTTGACAATAATCAACGGCTGGAGTATTCAGAGGTTGCTGGACAGAGAGTAGTATAAGTATTTATGTAAGTTCTGATTGAAAGAATAGAAATGATTATATTCTACACATACTTATTTGGTTCAGCCAGTTGTCCGTGAAAAGCCAAACATTGCAATCAATTTCAGAAGTGCCACGGTTTGAGCCCATCGGCAGAACTTACCTTTGAGCAACTGAACAAGATTTTTGAGGACAAAAAGCAGACTGACAGATGTGCATGAGAGGTGGAGGGGAATATAGATGGGCAGGAGGTCCTCAATCCAGATAATAGCAGTTCACAATTAATCACTGTCCTGAATTGGATCAGTAATGAATTTCAATATGAGTGTCTGGGTGAAGCTGACAGGTTGTTAAATGTCTGTCCAATTTGCCAATTAAATAATGTTCAGTTTTCTGGCAATGAATACTCGATTTCTGGCCTCCCAGAAACGATGTCTCTGCTGCACCAGTGTCTCACAATGTGGTTGATTGGGAGGAGATGGGTTTTGTATTGAGATATGCCTGGAGCATTGGTAACAGCATCAGCAACAACTCTAGTTTCCGTCAGAAACACCCGGGTGTTCCGGACGGCTCTGACGGCTCTGACGGAACCTCGTACCCTCTGACGGAGAATTACACGCTGCCCGTCGCCCAGGCGACGGGTCGCGTTGCATAGCATCAGCAAAATGTATTTTAGTCACTGGAAGCCTCCAGGAGTGTCTGAGAGGATGTGGAGTGTAAACTTAGATGCGTCAATTTCAGGAGAGTAT
>Ga0307512_10000935_pt1 | contig 42899 bp, 39 predicted proteins | sample 14_EM_MG_FD_200267 | JGI IMG/M metagenome (GOLD analysis project Ga0307512, IMG submission 200267) | Populus trichocarpa ectomycorrhiza microbial communities from riparian zone in the Pacific Northwest, United States - 14_EM | ecosystem: Host-associated > Plants > Roots > Unclassified | place... | reverse complement strand
TCTAGCCGCAGACGTATGAGATGGTATACGGTTGCACACGAGAGCGAGTGAGTATAGATGGAGAGTATAGTGGTAAGATATTCGATACTGATCTAAGTGTCATACCGGGCGATCTATATACAATGGCGCTTACCCGGCCTCGGGTCACGTGTCGCCGTTACACTCGTCCAGGAGTATTTTCACATTTTAGAGTCAAGCACCGACTACACTGCGCCTCACTTTTTTGTCGAATCCCTCCCTTCTCACTCAAATGGTAGACTACCTAGCCCACCATTGCATATGGATGCAGCGGAAACAATTTGTACTGTCTTCACTTCGAACTCCCAAATCTGACAATGCCTTCCCAATGCCCTCACCCTGACCAGACTTTGGTCGTACGACATGATCACATTCTTGCTAATCGCCAGAATCAACAAAGATGTGGGCGGTTGGTGAAATCTCAACGTCCGCCCCCTAAGAGATTTGTTTCCATACCGGCTGGCATAAGGGACTCCTGGGATGGAGGGAATACCGAAGCCTGTACAATCCAAAGTCGGAACTGGACCCAATCACGTTTGCTGGACACTTCTCACGTCGCACAGATTCCTCCATGAGTGACTTCTATTCCATCTCCCGCACCGATATGGTTAATATATACTCCAACTGCCAGGACGGGTAATCCAGCACCCGGAGGAACCTCTCAGACAGACTCAATGCGGTGTGTTGTATCCAGCCCGGCATCTAGCATGGCGATTTCACCCACTCCTCTCGGTGGTATTGCACACCAGCATACCACCCATCCCTACCCCAGGAGTCCATGCGTTCATTATGAATCCACTGCGAACACGATCTACAGCAATGAATCAGAGACCGAGGCAGTGGCAATCGCAACCGTAAGCGGTGCCTGGACCTCAATCAGTGGTCTCCAGCAGGTGGAGCATCATTCGATTTGGTCACTCAGCCATGACGCCTCATGTATTTGCGATGGGCAGACTCCTAGAGCTCCACATGTGGAACTGATGGCCATTTATGAGTGTATCCGACTTGGGGTCATTAAGTCATGCAATGCGATTGGTTGTGAAAGTATTAGCTGAAGCTTCACAGAGGTAGATAATTGCGACCTACTACAACACTGCAATGTAGCAAACAATATTTTGTCCATAGCATTTGAGGCATGCAAGAAGGCAATCTTGAATCAAGTATACTGAAGCATTGTCCCACGTTGGATAGTACATGCTCAAACCGATCCCAGGTTCGTGTACAAGTTGATAATGATAAATCCCATATTATTTGATCAGCAAGGAGTAACATAGCAGAGCATTATGATCTCCACCAATTTGAATCTGATGCAGAGCGTTTGGGATTGATTGATTCCCTTCTGGCAGGCAATAAGTATCTTCTTCCAGTAGCAGAGTCTGTGGAAGGTGATGAACATGGTGCAAATCCAACGTGGAGACAGTCGAAAGCTGCTAACAAATGGCCAGTGTCCACCCTACTTCCTGCCGGAAGCACTCCTGCAGTTGATATCAATCAAATTTCTTCATTGGACAAATAACCGCGGTAAGTATGGCGATGGATTTGATAATTCCATAGTTGACAACAAGGACCATCATTTACCATCGACACTGATCATGTTCACCTGCACCGCATTGCGCCATGCTCTCCTGCAGTGTCAAAAGAGCAAAGGTGTTCATCCGAGAGGTTCTAAGTCAAAGCTGGAAGCAGGCAGACCCGATCGCTCGAACAACTTCAATTACAACAATAACAGTGCTATAAATGTATTCTGCACCGCTGCAACAGGTTGCAAGCTGTTCACCTGGCCCGGTGTTGCAGCCACATATGCATTCTTGATGAATACCTCGAGCACACTACCAGAGAGCTGCCAACTGAGTCTGTATAGCAACACTCTTGCTCCAATACAGTGTCGGATCCATCAGATGGAGACCCGAACACCTGCAGTGGTCATCTGCATGGAAGTTGCGCGTATTGCCAATGCTGTTCTTCTTCACTATTTGACCGCCAATGCGGCGCTTGAGGAGCCAGAGTTGGCAAGCACTGACCCAAACATCCCGATAGACTACAATTGCAAAGATGATGCATTGCATTAGAGAATGTCAGGGGGCAAGGGGGATTACGACGATGAAGGTTGAGAATGCGACGAGTGTGATGCCATCCCCACCGCCATCCGGCAAGAACGGCCTGTGACTGCACACGGAAGAATCGACCTGGGCACTATCAATCTCGACGGGTATGATGGCGAGTATGGCGATGCTGCAGAACCGGATTAGCAGGATGACGCATCGCAAGCCCATGATGGATCAACGCCGAATATGGAGGGCTGAGGGCAATGCAGGTTTGTCCTGGGAACCAGTGATGTCAATGAGTTTCAGTTGGAGGATGGCGACAATGAGGATGCAGATGAGGCGGAGACAGCATCGCACACCGATGATCGATCAACGCAGAATGTGTAGGGCTGAGGACATAGTACTGGAGAGTGTGAAGATTGGACAGTATATTTCAGACCTGTAAAATACAGTAATGGGAGAGCAAATGCAACAGCACGCGATGTATCCGAAGCGAGGACTGTATTGCACTAAGAGACACAATCTCAATGCGAAACATAGAAGGAGGGTGTGCGGCATCTGAAATATAGCCATGGCGAAGAGGTACAATGTGGCAATGCGCCGTAGAAAGTGATAAAGAACCCCAGGTGTTGCGTAAACGGCTACAGCATAACCGCAGCCCCTGCGAAGATGGTTACAGACGTGTCTTTCTGATGGTGTCTATACCTCACCACATTCCACTTGCAAAGCAAAAGAGAGATGTATGCAATGAGAAGTGGGTAATTCTCCGTCACAGGGTACGAGGTTCAGTCAGAGCTGTCAGAGCTGTCCGCAACACCCGGGTGTCTCTGATCGAGACTTGGGTTGTTTCTGATACCGTAACTACATTGATTGGTAGTAGTGTAACTATTGTTTACACTGTCATACTGTTGTTCTGCCATTGACTGATGAGTTTAATCACTCTTGACTGAGTGCAACTGTATTCTCTCATATATGTGCACCCTCAATGAACTGTAGGCCAATTCCTGTATAGAATATTTACCCTCAAGGAGTTGCAATGTAAGCAAAAAATGCTATATCAGCAGATGTTTATTGTGGTGCTGTCCAGCCATGAAGAGGAATATGGGTCTGAGTTGCAGACTGCTCAGGTAATGTACAGAGTTGTAACCTGACCATTTGGAATGACCTGATAATCTTACTCTGGACAGTGTTGTGAAATTGAGCCAATATCCAGTCCTCATTCAAATACTCTGCTAGGCTCAAAAATTTTCTTTTCACACAAAGATTATGGATAATTGTTCTGTACAGGCCCTTCCAGGAACAGATCATGAGCAGTATGTGAAAAAAACTTATCAATATCACACTGACTCTGCTGAATAGCTTGTGAGCAGGACTGTCCTCATAGTGTAGTAAATGAACATGCAGTACTGGTGCTTCGACAGTGATTATGATCGAGATACTGCGCCGGATTCTTCTTCATACCATGTTTCCATTTATTTCCTGTTCCTCCATGTAATTGATACACATCGCCAGCAGATTCCCAATTCATTCTGACGGCAAGCATAGAACATAATCAACTTACAATATGTACGTTTCCATTTGCATGTAGGATCAACACCAGTAACCTGATCATGATGGTGAATGATAGACATTGAGGTACAACCACTGATATGCCTTCAATTGCAATGATCAGAGAATCTACCAAAACAGATTGATGTATTGTTGTGTGTAAGTACTTTGTGACCCTGGTTGCGGTGATGGAGAATACTGTCTTATGAAGCTGCCCTAGCCAGTAAGGCTTGACAATTCAGATGTCTCACCTGGTCATATATCATCAAGATTCGCAGAATCAGATACTGAGATTGTGGGTAGTGAATGTGTCAACTGAACAAAGGGATCATCATTGAAAGGATTGGTTGCTATACTAGCCTATGGATGTCAAGGCATTGTGCTGTTGTTCAATTGATGATCTCTCAGAAGTCCAGATTAGAGCTTTGTATATTTACGTTAGTTTTTACACCTGACGACTTAGCAAGACCATCCGGTCATGTAAAACTGGTGCAGCGCTGATTCGGAATGGCACATGGACAGTGGCAAGTACAATTGCTTAATGAATCATGAGAAGATTACTGATGCATGGGAGTCATTGAATACTCATAGATGTTGACTCATTCACGATTTTGACATGGCACTTGTTGCCTTCTTTGGTAATGGCCATGTGTAATGTGTATTAATCAATCAATGAAAAGCATCCATAACATCATATTCAAAGAGAGTCTGAAATTTAATGGAGTTGAAGGTGTGGCGAATGAGTAATTGTATATGAGTCTACAAGTATGAGTCTAATGATGACTCCATTGTATTGGCGATCTCATTCTAGTCCTTGAGTAATCATATTACTAATACCCACGAACCGGTTCGAACCAATTCCGAACCAGTCTCTCTCCCATTGTGAACCGGTTCATGTGGTGCAGTTCACTAGCCCGAACTGGAGCCGAACCGCACCGCGAACTGCCGGTCCGAACTGGTTCATCATCGAACCGTTGACATCACTGGTAAATAGATCTCAGCCTTTGTATCGCTGGAGATGATGGCTCGTATGGGAGGCTGGCAGATGGCTAGGAGATGGCTGGCAGATGGCCGTCTCGGTGATGCTATTCATCCGGATCTATACATAGATGAGTATGTACGCATTCGCGCTTGTATGGCCATGTATATATGGCCTTGTAGCCCTGTTCGATAGTACACAATCAAGCTTCTCCAGCATCACTATTTCAACCCTTGCTATTCGCATCACCACTCCGATCACCACTCCGTCCGCCTTCGACGGTGTATCCGATTCTCACTGTATATAAGACATGTTTTCTGACTTCAGATAGATTCAGAGACTTCATCGGTATCATATGTTTCAATATTTGGTGTTGCAGATCGATATATAGACCTGACCCGAGATGACTGTAAGGGCGGCTGATACAAGACATTCAGAAAGTATAAGGCACAGGACTCTCTTAAATATCTCGACTTTTCTCCTTCACTCTTCTCTTAGTGGAAGTGTCCGCTCCCTATAATCGCAAAATTTGGACCTTGCTAGCCAAAAAATATTGCAAGATGTAACCCGGTAGCGCGAGTCCCATTGATGAGTAAAGCATCCAAACCGTCAGGATCAGGCTTCCCAATGGTCCGGGCGACTGGCGTCTTTCGGGGCCCCGAATGAGGGTCCCGTCTGGGGCATGCATTTCGGAGGCCTGGTCCGTCCCGGTACGGAATCTGAATACCTAGGGCCCGATATAGATGACTGTAGTTTTAGGATACGGTTTTAGGATACGAAGCTAGGGTCTATACGAATTCCAAATCCTGGATGCGTCTGAATGCTGCGGCTGGGTGCCTGAAGGTGCAAGGGTCCATCATGCAGACGGAATCGGAGGAGCTACAGTTGTGAATGGAAAAGGCTTGGTAGTGAGCAGAGGGTCTTGTTTGTTTATCATGTTTGTATTATAGTATCGCCGTGCGCAGTGCGCAGTGCTAGACTGCAGGGCCCTACAGTCTTTTCGTCCGTGGCTCTGCTGCCCTAGTCCTAAACAGTCCTTAGTTTGCTTGCCCCGGAAATTGCCCGTCTGGTCCGGGGCTTACTTTTGCCAGACGGGACGGACTATTGGGAAGCCTGGTCGGGATCAACTAGCTTTATTAAGTCCCCCGCCTGTTCAGCAAGAGCTATTTTCGCCATTCTGAGACTCTGCAGCTGGTTGCGCCCACCCAATTGTTCGGCCACCGAACTTAGTTGGTTCATTTTTCCTATTCAGTACTCGGCAGTTGTATCATAAATCCCATCGGAAAACCCCACAAGGTCTAGGAATGGTAAATTGTAGACTGACCAGGTTACAGTAACCCTCCATTTGTCGAGTCTTATAAGATGTAGAAATGGATGCCGATATGTACTGACCGTAGCTAATGACAGCACAAAGTTGTGGAGGGAATGGAGATATACATGTCAGCAAGAAGAAAATTGTAGAAAGGACAGCGTGAGCTGTTGGTACAGAAGGAAAATGAAGAGGAGCCTGAATTGCAGTTCTTCTTGCTCAGTGCTCACAGCACAACAACAACCTTAGAACACCACGAGCGATGAACCGAGCAAGAACCGAAGAAATAAAGATTCATGGCTTACACCCTGAACGACAATTCAAAAAAAAAAAAAACCTCCAGACCACCGGGAACATTTTTTTCGAATATCTTACTTACAGTGCCTTCAATTCCCTTCCAACTCCTTGATTCCCGTTTCCAAAACCTCCATAACATCATCATACAGCAATCCCACTGGTTTTTCCTAGAACTCCGGTGCCTCTCGCATCGGTTGATTGATCCTCCTCAACCATATATCAACCGGCACTGCCGGCGGCGGCGGAAACAACACAAACGTCCACCTTGCCAGAGTAGCCCCCAAATACTTGCGGAAATCCTCGTCGATAGTTGGGTAGACATCTCTATCGAAGGCTTTAAAGAGAGCCAGTATTTCTTGCAATTCCCAACAGTTCGAATGTGCACAGGATAGGTAGGCATGGGGGTAAAGACGGTGTGCTTCGGTGGCGGGTCTCGAAGACTCCAGCAACCGTTGGTGCGTCCGTGTAGTATATACCCAGATACCAAGGGACATAGAAGAAGGATTCACGATCGTGTTTAGGTGAGTGGGACTCGCCCTGGAGGAGACCGATGGACAGAAAGTCAAAAGTCCCTCTGGGAACATGACCGTGGATGTTCGGAGGGATAGGGCTGGTGAAACCGGCGAGATCGAGGTCAAGTAGAATTCCGTGGGAAGTGCCATCGTTGTAGAGAAGAACACTGTTGTTGGATACATCCCAGTGGAGGACATGGTGGATATCGTAGAGATACTGGTGGCCTAAGAAGTCAACGAAATATACAGGCTCATGGCTGCGGGAACGAACCTTTGATAGCATCACGTAAGGCGGACAGAAGCTGCGTGTAAGTTGTGTATATCCGGAGATGCTGTGTGACTAGTGAAACAATAGGTCGGGGGTGTATACGGTTGCGGACGTCGGTATTAGTGCCGAAAGGCTCTTTACCCAGGCCAGATCCTTGGCCGATTTTTGGGATGTTGCATGAGCTGCCAGCGTACATATTGGTCTTCTGTGTTCGTTTGGCTGCTAAAATTCTTTGTATGTTTATCTACAACATTCGAGTCGCAGCGAACTGTAGTTGCTTCGGAGCCGTAATACGACGATGAGGTCAGAGACCTAGACGAACGGTACGCGGTAACACGTGCATCTCGGCATTGCCCCTTCGGTGGTGTCTTGGTACCAAGCTGGGATTCTGGAGTAGGATGTGTCGGTGGAGTACTCATTTACATGATGGCGATGTGGTGAAGTGAAGCGGTGGCGTGGCGGCTATTTAATTAGGAGGTTGAGCGAAGTGTCGATCATATCTTATCAGTGATATCGATTAGTCGATCCTTGTTTCAATTGGAGGCGGCTGCCACAGAGCCGCACTCTCACACGCCGTCATGTATTGAGTCACATGTAACTGGTAGCAATTTTGTGCGTTCTGCAACACTACCATAGTCTAAATTATGTTGAGACTAGCAACTTGGTACTAGGTGTACTCAAGTTGATAATCTCAACGAAATTGGTGCACTTATCCAACTCAATTGACTTTCGCGACGGATGCCCTTAAACTCTATAGGCGGCAGGATAAACCTGATTTGTCAAGGCTGCCTTTAGCGGAGGCCTAGTCTCGGAGGGGCTTGCCAGTGTTCCGAGACTAGCGGGCATCAATAAAAAAGCCTAGCCTGCGAGCTGACGTTTGACAGATAGCTATGCAAAGAATGAGACTTTTCTTTCGGTGTTGTTTTATTCAATGATCACATAGCTTTGTGAGGGAGAGCCGGCAATGTTTCTGTCTGGGTTGGATGACACAAAATGCATGTTCGGCAGTATGAAGGAAACAAAATAGCTTTTATGTAGCTTGTTACCTATAACACTCCACAGCTAGTGAAGCTTACTACGAATAGATGAAACCTCGGGATAGCATAGGCTCGATTTGGAAAGAATCAGAAAGTATGGGTCAAAATTTTTTCTAACATTGGCTGGTAAAGAACGTTGAAATTCGTCAGTTACTAGAATGTAGAAAGTAAATGAATGCAATCCTCCGATAGTAGTAGCTGCTTACGACGATGACAATAAAAAATGGCCTACACATTCAGATCCGGATTAAACTCGATAGCCGCCCAAATATCAATACCATCGGTATCTCCACCCTGCCACTTATGGTATGGGTATACAACGACGCCATCAGCCGTACGTTCAGCTTTGCCATACGTATCCCTTTTCCACATACCGCCATGCTCGTCGAGTCGACCTAGCACCAGGATATCAAAAGCATCCGCGCCCAAGTTATTCAGCTCGTCAGGTGTCTTGCCAACATGCTCATCTTTGAGGCGGTACATTCCGCCGTTCTTGGTGCCGGGCGATAAACACACGTGTATCTCTTCGAACATCGCATCGCTGTGGTTGTGAACACCGCAGTTCACTCCCTCGCCTGTTGGAATGAATACAGTCAGCATTGATATCAGAGGGATCTATGCTGGTAGTGAAAACATACCTGCCGTCCAGAATTGTAGATGGGCAAGCCTTGTCTGGTCTTCGAAGCGGAAGGAGAAGCCGGTCATGTTATAAAAGTCCTTTTCCTTGAAAATATCTCCTTTACCCCACCAAAGCTGATCTACTTTGGTAAACTTGAGAGGTTCTAGTGTGACACCGTGTTTTGAAACATCAAATGTGGCATTGACGGGCACGTCGATGGCTTGTTTCCATGTTCCGTCGTCTTCACAGACGGGGGTGAAACGGAGCACGATACTGCCGGTCTTCTCGTCTGCGGTTATGCATCCGTCTTCGCTCGTGCAGAGGGCTTTTGTGAAGGATGGTACAGTGTATGATTCGCGCTTTCCCTTGCAGTCTGATACCGACCCATAGAGCACCTTGATGCCCTCCTCCTGCTTTTTGATAGCAAAAGTGCACCCGGGAGGCAGTACGTCAATGTAGATGGCATAGTTCGCGACTTCGATCAGGGGCTGGGACAGGTGGTCATGGATAGTTGTAGGATAAGGAAGGTAGACCAAACCCTCGCCGGACCAGACGGTCGGGGTAATTGCCGACTTGATGTCCGTCGCCGAAACTGAAGGCGCAAAGTTGTTCAAGTGAATTGTGACCTTAGGGTTGGGTTCGACATAGTATCTGGCTACGTTGTACGACATGGATGCGAAGTCGATCCTACCCTTCCTGGCAAAGTCACTGACGAACATTTAGCGACTGAAGTCCATTAACTTGCAAGGAAGGAAATATAGAAATTTACCCTAGTGCGATACGTGCTGATGATATCTCGGCAATCTTGAATTTCACCCACACTCCCTTTTCGAGGTCGATAGCCTTGTAGTACATGATACCCTGGGGTACCTTGTCATTCAAGCGTTCAATGTATGGTCCATGAAACGTACCTTGTTGGGATTGGGACCTTCCTTTGGCTGTAGGTATAGGTTAGGGAAATGTGGGAGTACAGACATCACTCAACAGGGCATACATCAATGGAGTTTCCGTCCTTGTCACGGTCTAGAGACCCAAACAATGCCAAAAGGAATTCATCATCGCCATCACCTTTTATGGCAAGCTGGTAAGCAGTTGTATAATACTGGGCTTTGTAATATAACTAACCATCAAAGTCGGCACAGACAATGTAATGCCCTGGACCGTCCCCTGTGTGCTTCAACTGATTCGGTGTGCCGTAGACATCAAGCACATGCCGTTTCCACTGATTTCCCTTTATCCCGCGGTTCGTCTTTGTGTACACGCAGGCTGTTGTGCCGTGGAAGGGATCCAATGTGGCGATATACGCAAAAGGATCATCTCCGATCTTACCCGCGTCGAGGCAACCCGTTCCCCAATGATCGCCCGAGCCTGGAGACTCCGAACTACTGGACTGTCGAGGACCTTTAGGCTCGCCAATGCCTATCAAATCTCTCTTCCATATGTTATCCTCGAAGTAAAGTCTCGTCGTCCCTTCTCGCGAGGCAATGAGCATGGAGTCGAGTCCATCAGGGCCGTCAAACCTATAGGATTAGAAACTGCTAGACTGACAACGCGTGAATGGGTTAGGGTTAGGATTAGAACATACTTTCGAGATGTAATTTCATGAATAACAGTGAAATTTTTATTGTCGACCACATCTCGATGCCATTCTACCCTGAAGAAAAGTTAGATTCGGCTCACGCCTTATGTAACTTCAGGGGACTTGCGCGTCACGAATCCTTCTCGAATCGGGAGCTTGAAACCTGATGATGGGGATAGGAGTGGTCTAAGCTGTCACATAGAGTTAGTCTGTTCATAAGCAATTGAGACGTGAGTAGGCTCGCCTTGTCATGTGGCCCATACACGACCGAAGCAGCAATGATTTCGAGAAACGTTCTAATCAACATTCATCATCAATTGAACTCGGACGGAGCTGCCAAATGGTCATACTTTTGAGTAAAGTACCCAGCTTTCATTCTGTGCATCGCCGGCCATCTCCCGATGAACCTTTCCGTCCAATGACCCTTGTCGAGGTCATCCCTCCCTGGGTTTTCCAGCCAGCTGACAATACCTCCGTCAGGGTTGCACTCGAGCATGAAGGGGCCGTAATCGTGACAGATGACAAGGTCCATCCGACCGTTTCTAGTGATATCGACCGCTACGACCGCAACAGGCGAATCGAACTTTCCGATCTCATACTTCTTCCAGGCTGATCGCATATCAACAGACAGTACGTAGGAACTTAGGCAGCAGGTGTCCAAAGAGTCCTTACTTGTCTCAGGATTTGGCAACTCTCCAGGATCGGCCTGGGCAACTGGGTTCTCCAAAAATTCAATCAGACCCGATACGAGACCAGATCTGAAAGTGCATCAGTGGCATATTCCCAATGCTTGTAATATGCTTCCACATACGTTATTATTCCTGGTGCAAGGTCCGGTTTATCAAAGTGGAATGTTTCGACCCAATAGCCGTCTTTTCGGTCACCTTCAATGACATGCTGACCAAACTCTGGGATGAGGATAGGTTTCTGCGACATAGTGATGGGTGTTGCTGGAGGTGGTGAAGAGAGAGAAAATTGAATTTAGATGGAGCTATCATGCCGCTATGCGAATGACGCTATTTGAAGGTGTTTAAACTAGGCCTACAACTCCCGCCGTTTCTTTGGAGGACCCAGTGTGCCAAGGCCGAACCCCTCAGATGTTTGAATCGTTGTCAATACGATGAATATCCCGTCATGCGGGCCTTTGACAATCCCGCGAAGTCTACAGTGCATTATCGAAGATAGCTACTCATTTGTATACATTAACAGGTGCTCATATTGGCCTGTGGCCGTTTTAGAGACGCCGCCGCCCTGTCTCGCCACAGACTCTGGTCATGATATCATCTTACCCCCACGTTAGTGTAGGCAGCAGTGGTTATAGTTGATTTGCGAAAGAACCAAAACACTCGTTTCTGGGGCTTGGAGCAATGCTTGCACCCGTCCGGGTGTAGACCAGTCTAGACCGAGAATGTCCCGGTTTAGTTCAGTCTGGTGCGAAATTTTCTTGGACTGAGAACCGGTTGGTACACACCGCATGCTTAGCTTGGTACGAATTTGCGCCTATTCTGGGCGGAATGAACGGTGCCAACATTCGGCTTAACTGCCAGGAAACGTTACAAGAACATGCATCGGGTGGTATTTACGGGCTCGGCGTAGGCGTTTGTGGGTGTCGGGCAGGGTTAAATAAAATCTTTTTTCTAGAATGCTCAGTGGTGAGTTCAAGCCAAGTCATGATATTGCATAGAATAGTCCAGATTAGGACCGTCCAGTGCAAGACCCGAAAAATGCGATCCAATCTAGTAAAAAAATCGTTTGACTAGACTCATGGTTCATGCTCGACACTGGAACCGCCCAGACTGGTGAAAACTTTGATCTGGAGTATAAGCAGCATGGGCACTTTTGAAGTACCCCTCTGCTGGATTACCCACCGAAGATACCCGCCGGTAACTTATGCTGTATTTACTCTAAACCTCAGTAAAAGTACATCGGAACTGCGTTCTTATTATTCTCTGCCGATCAAATTTTCTTTTGCCGCACTGCTGCATGCAGCTTTCCACTGCCGCGTCTGGGCACACTGCTGTCGATCTTGTCTATCTTATAGCCAATAGTTATTCGACCTTTACCCCCGGCATTGTTTACCGCTCCCTGTAACATGCACATGCTGGTTCACAGGGCTGAAAATATTTCCAAAAATAACTGCTCCCCGCACTACCGAAATCAACCCAATAGTTCCCAACTACCTCGCCATTCCTAATATGACATATTTGCAGTACAGTGTCGCCTCAATCTCTCGAAATTCTTTATCATGCATGAAACATCCCATATAGCTCCCCAACCTAGCCTCGCAAGACTTCCTATAGGACCATAGTCTTGGTCTAGCGTGGACTAGTAGCCGCCATGCGTGGATCCTGAGTGCCAAGGTTAGGCGAGTGTCAGGACACATTAGTTGGCATTCGGACTGCTTCTGCCAATAATGCCTCCCGATGGCTCATTAATTCCGTAAGTTATGATCATTCACGGCCCAATTCGTATGCATGGCTGTGGGGTGGAAGCCCAGGCCGATCTATTTGATTGTTAGTGACGTCGGCGCAGGATTACTGTCTATGGCATCGGGCATCATCGAGCCGGACGCTATCAAGCGGCGATGGTAGACACTTCTCAAATTGGGCTCCAACTGACTAATGCACGATATGGCTAATGAACGTGCATTTTTCCCGTCTGTACTACAAACGAAGATTTCTTGATTGCTAACCGTCCCGAGAGGACCGTCATGAAGACAGTAGTAGAGGTGCCATTCAATTCATAGGCAATAACAGTCGGGAACATTATTTAATGATTACCGTCTAACAACACGAAGCTAGACAGCATACTCAGAACCCCAATTCAGCCGGTTTTTACTTCTCATTCCTAGTTCTTGTGTCCAGCAAGTTTTCCAGTTTCTTGACACCACTAAGATGTCTCTCCAGCCTGAAAATGAGGGCGCAGGTACACCCGAGGACAGTTACTAGATCAATAATCCATTGCATGACGCTTACAGCTTCATGAAGACCGAACGATTGTTCCGTGATAAAGCTAGTTTCAATAAGCCGTACCTGATCAATGAACGGAAGGATACGAAAAACCTAAAAATTACTGAAACGGGCGCCATGTTTTCCTTCGACGATGACACACAGCTACTGATTCAATTCATCGCCCAAAGGTGTGGAGGATTCAATTCAAGGCAATCAACAAATAGCCAAAAGGCTACCAGCACTGAAACTCATGAGCGTTTGTGCGCAGTTGTGGAGTTTGTAGACTAACCTTAACTCTCAGGGGGACAATTATATGCGACACTCTGTCGGACTTGCGTACCTTCTTGGACGACAAGCAGTGTTCCTAAGCGGCCAGGCCGGCTAGAGCGGCGGCTTTTCTTGGCGGCCTGGTGGCTGTTCTTGGCGGACTAAGCCTAAACAGAATATTTTGTTCGAAAGATTCTCTGCTGCCTTCACTAAGAAAGTCTCCAAAGTACGAAACATAACATACCCAACTCAATCATCGTAGCCCTGCCATTGTTGTATTCCATCCATCAACCAGACCAATGCTTATGCAGGCCGATGCAGGCTAATTAAATCACATGCAGGCCGGGCTGCCCTTAGCGCAGGCTTTCAGAACGGAGGCCGGGCCGGGCCTGCCAGTGTTGTCAACCGTCCCGGCCGTCCGACATCACTGAGGACGGGACGGGACGGCGGCTTGCCGTCCGTCCTGAGCCATGACGGAACGGCGCCGTCTTTTTGATGCCGGACGGGGACGGACGGAAGGACGGCCGTCGACGGAGAAGTCTCAGCACATATAACAAAAATTATACCAAAATCATTTCAATTACTATTCTGACCGTGATGCAAGATCTGTGAGCATCTGCTCCGTCCACACTATTTCTGACTCTGTTTCTTTAAAGATTACGCCCTTTGAACCCAGGATTTCATACACTCCGAAGCCTGTATAACATTATTGGGCTCGATTGGGTCTCGCCTAAAGATAAACAGTAACCGCCCGATGACGGTGGATGACGGCCGACATTCCGTACGTCTTAAGTAAGGATGGGATTGACGGCCTTGGCGCCGTCCCGTCCGTCCTGGAGGAATCTCGGACGGACGGGACGGTTGACAACACTGGGGCCTGCAGGCCGCTGAAAAGCCGGACGGCCGGCCGGGCTGCTTAAAAACACTGCCTAACTTTGCATTCTCAGGTGAAGGTAGAGTTGATGACAAGAAAGTGAGAGATGAGAAGAGAAGGGGGAAATCATCATTAGACACTGGGACTTAAGAGAATATAGTGTGAAAGTCAATGTACTATTCCCATCACGGCATGTATAACTCCCAATCATGTTGCTTACAATACTGATCCAAGGCATTCCAAACTTAATCAGGCAAGTGATAACCCTCATATCCCAAATTCCCATGTGTCCTCTGTATTGCTTTCAACATCATCCTTCATCTGTCTTTCATGTCCACAATTCTGCCATCATCGCAGAACGCAAAGTAAATTCATCCTGCTCATCATGGCCATGCCATGATGTTGAGTTAACAATGAGTACATGAAACACTGAGTACCACATCCACTTGATATTGACGGTCTTCCCCTTGTTCCCATAATTACGGGTTCACCCCTGAAAGTTTCTCTATATAGCGATGTTCCTACCTGCTGATTGTCCACTAACTGCGAGAATACTTGGAGAGGTCGAAGGAGATGTCAACTTGTCGCATTCCCACCAGCGTGAGTAAACGAACTGATGAATTCAGTCTCGGCACCCGTCATGCCTCCCTCTCTGTCCACTTTCTCTGCTTTATCCTACTCCAGGCTAACCACCGCCAAATCAACCTCATCCATGTACAGTACCCATGTTGCTTGATCACTTCCTGCCAGTGCATGTCAGAGTTCACACTATTTCGGCCTCCAGGCATATCTCCACCTCCACTGCATCACAGCCTCCAAATTCTCACCATGGTGGTCTCCAAGAGCATCTTTAAACATGCTTGATCATGGCCTCCAACTTTGAACATTCAAGGCCTGCTAGTAAGTCTCCAACCCTGCTTGGTCACAGCCTCCAACTGCATCACTCAGATCAAGCAACCATTGCCTCGAACTTCATTGCTCAGTCGATTCCATCCTGGAGTCTCACTGTATCTCCAAACACACTTGTTCATGGCCTGCAGTGTATCATTCAGTTTACTTGGTTGCAACCTCCAATTGACTGTTGAATCTTGCTCCAAGAGAGCTTCCAAGTGCATCTCTATGTTCACTCAATTACCAACTTCATGTACACTGGGCATTTTCATCTCAAGAACTGCCTGTATCAAGTCCAGATATACTGTGCATAGATGGATAGCTTGATCCAATACTTATACACTTGGTTTGTCTGCTCAATGTATTCTCATGGGTTGACTTTGAGTACACAGCTCTAAGAATTTGCTTTGTTGGCTGACAATCCACACCTTCAAGCTTTTTCATTGCTTGTCATACACCATCATTTACCAACAAATAACAACTCCGTATATATCATGTGAGTTTAACATCAATCATCAATCAATGTTTGGGTGAATGTTTAACAATTCAATGCTCTTTCACATCTTCGATATGAATTTCCCATCTCATTCAATGCCATAGAACAAGATTGGAAATGTATCGCTTCATGGTATTGAAGGGCAATTATTGGATGATTGAATAATGCCGCATTGGAAAGGAATACCCTTGTGTATGGCCACATAGGGAGATACATCAGTAGATGCCATTGCAAACGTGGATGTCAATATTGTACAGTAGTATGAGGTGGTTGAAGTGAGATTATCGCTAGAGAACTATGGGTTGTGGAGAGTCGACTGTGTGAAGTGGGTGTTATGCAGCCCTGGTCATGTCGCATGTCCCCTTGCCTTTACATGCTTTAACAATTTTGCTGAGATGGTAAATCTTTGATACAGGGGTGAATAGCATTGAATTATATACAATTCAGATCTAAATGATTTTACAGTATAATCCAAGGTCACATCGTTTTGGACAGTGCATGCATGTAGTACCTGGATTGTTTGCACTGAAACACACAGCTCAAGATGATGAACGGGCCAGGCAGTTGCTTAACCAGATGCAACACACATCAGTGTGCAGATAGATTACACTGGTAAGCTATAGAGTGGACTATCAATCTTTCATACTCTCATTATTCAATGTTGCAACTTGTCTGAGGTTATTTGTTGTTTCCCAGCTCAATTCTCTGCCACAACAGCATTGTTGGCTGTGATAACTGAACGGTTTTACCATACAGCTTCAAGACACCTCCAACTACTTTGAGACTTTTCACCCAGTGGGACAACACTTCTGCCCCACGGTGAATTCCTCACATCAGAATTTTGGTTGTGCCCCTGCACGCCCCAGGACATGTATAAACATGGAAATGGTTAAATCTGGAATGAGATAATGTATGGTACTGGGAGACAACTCTTTGGGCTATCTATTCGCCCAGTGCATTTATCTCTGCTGACATCATCTGGCCATTGTGAATACACAACTTCTAAACATCGGTTGCAACCTTGCTCAGCGGTAATACTACCAGCCAAGTAATAACCAGACAATCTAAATCATGATCAGCCAACCAAGATCAATCAATGCTTGATTTTGTCAAGACAGTGCAAAGCCTCTCTAGCTCAATCATCTCCAGGTTGCCATCACCCAGGCCAGCACAAACACATGCTGTCATCTGAGTGCCAGCGAAGTTCATCTGTATTCACCCAGGTCAGAACAAGCCATGCATAAACACTCCCAGCTAACCCTGAACCTGCCCACTCTGATTGTTTGCAGTCAGCCCAGTGTCTTTATGACCCCATTGTATGCAACCAGTTCAGAGCCAGCTCAGCTGAAACATCTTCAGCCTGACTGCATCCAATGCACCATCAGTTCCTCTCTGTATATGTTTGTGGGAGATACCAATTCCAGCACTCCCCTTTCCAGAGTCTTACTTTCAACTGTATTTGCAGTCTAGGTTCTAAGTTTTAAATCCTGAGCTGTAAGTTCCAAGTTCAACTGTATTATACTTGACTCGCTCTCTGTCATGGACCCTGTCTTGATATCCAATGCTTCCCCATGCAGAGTGAACATTTATCAAGATAACCAGACTGTTGTATCCATCAATGATTCCACCAGTACTGGGGTGGACCAGTCCAGACTGGACCGGGCCGGGTATTGTCCAGTCCAGTCAAAGAGGTTTTTGGACCGGGATCGGACCAGTCCCCAATTCTGTTGGAACAGGACTGGACTGGACTGGACTGGTGTGGATCAGTCCAGCGCTGTGTCCAGGGTTAGGGTATATTTCTCACTGTATCGGTCGTTTAATGGGAGAAATATATCTTGATGGTACCGAATATACAGACAGAACTGTCATAATTTCCCCAAGAGTGGGTATTCAGAGGTGAGTGGTGATGAAAAGTGAGGATGAGTCATGTTTTCAGTGATACTTGACTATGAAACAATGTCGAAATAGTAAGTGTGTGTGGACTTGTCCAGACCAAGCCCGTCCAGTCCAACACTGACAGTCTGTGGTCCAGTCCAGTCCAATCGTTCATTTGGACTGGACTGGACTGAGCCCTACCCCAGACTGGGTCCGTCCGGACTGGTGGAATCATTGGTTTCCATCATCGCGAGAAATCTGCTGGTCAGTCTGGAACTCTTATGTCAAACCAGTTGAGAGACAACTGAACACCAGTATGTCTACCATGCAAAGAACTTGTTCAGGTCGATCACATCCAACCAAATGAGAACAACACCGTGCCAGTGAAACCCTAAGCACATTGGATTAATATGATATTGCGGCCATTCTGTAACAACATAGTAAACGTTGCATGGATAGGGTTTCCAGGGGATGATGCGATATGTCCAGTGCCAGGATACAAAGACACTTATGTGGATATCTTGACAGAGACTGAGCTCTAGTGTTAGCAATGTGTCAAACCTCCTGGCTAGATTCCGGGTTCTATTCAACTAGTCACCGGACCGCGGCAATGGCTCTCACCACACGAAAAACCCGGACCATTGGAAATGGGCCTGTTTTACCCCCAAATACCAACCATGAGAAGCTCACAAACATGCCTCCAATCAAGTATCTGAGTTCTCATGGTATCATGACATGATCAATACATACATTGTGCTGTTTGAGCCGCTCTTTCACATCCCACTGTCAGATTTATGATCGAAACAATGTTCATTGAGTCGCAATCGAACACCTGCAAACCACTGAGACACCAGCGAGTAATATCACAGCGATGCAATGAATGTTGGTCCGATCGCAAATCTGATAGTGGGAGGTGGCAATGTGACTATCACTGACCAATCTACATACTGATCATGATTTGATATGTGCAGAACCGAGAGATTGAATTGGAGCGAAGAATGCTGGAACCGTGAAATGGAAACGCGGTCTTGGTTCAACCATACTAAAATACCACAGCTTTAAGCCCGGTCATGCCAACAACCCCACCAACACACAAGTGGGTCCGGATTTGTGACGGGCCTGGGGCCACACCAAACTGTGTTTCCGGTCCAAACACCGATGGCTGGCCGGTTGCCTGTCCACGTTGCTAATACTACTTAGCTCGAAATTAATTATTTCAGCAGTTACATCTTCACTTCATCTTGTCCCCATTTATGTGGAAGCATATAGCAAATGGTGTTTGCTTAAACCGCCGAGAACCGGCAGATGCCGCCATACACTGTATTCAGTTAGTCAGTTATCAGATACAAGTTGCTGATGAGACCACGAAAGTTCACTCCATCGATTGATGCTTTGCAATATACCGGAAATCAAATTATCACATCCAAATACCCTCCATACATCAATGAGAATTCTCAGAATCTGATCGCAGACCACGAACACTCATAGGAGGGAGGATTCACATCCAGCATTGCGAAGAGGAATCATGCACATTGCACAGGGCTGCATTTTGGAAACACCCCAAGATCAAGTTAATGATGACAATGCAATCCTAACTGAAGTTCACCTGGCGGCCTGCAATCTGGACATTGCAAAGCAGGATATCAAACAGACATGTACTGTCATCTCTGCAATTGAGGATCATTATTGCCGAGATGAGAACTTCACACACACCACCAATGACAGTCAAATGCAGATGCTTGATGACAATTCGATGCTACTTACACTCTGCTTACAATAACCAGCTGACAGTCACCAGGAGAGAACCAAAATGTATCACGAACTCAACAGCAGCTGATCTGCTGCCAGCCCAGGGAATCGCCGAAATCAGACACTGATATTGAATCTGGTTGATCCCTTACGAGGCTGTGGCACAGTGGATGAGCAGGATATACTCCGCGAAATAATACGAATACACGTTGCATCAAACACACAACTCTTGCGCAGATGTGACTACACCGAACTCCAGGATGGTGTCGAATTCCTAGCCACCAGGAATGACTGTGTATACTAGCCTTTGTGGGAGACATAAACCACAGGCTCCTCACTGTTGGCTAACGACTGAGAAGAGACCAAGGGAAACTGTTTAGAAAATTTGGCATTCATTGAGAATGAGCATCATAACATGTACACAGATCCAGATAGCCTCGTCAACTGAGTAACAATAACTTCCCAGGAGCACCAACAACTACGATGTGAATCAGCCTGAGTATATGCCAACCACTTCAAATCAAACTGGGGCACCATGGGCTGGAGCCTAATTACACATGAAGTGGTCCTATACAACACGCCATGGGCAAGTCTGTGGTACCCACTTCAAATGTTAGGCAGACCATGGATAAACAGCACCAATCGCAGCTTTGACACACTGTGTTATCCCTTCAACTATCCGGCCGCCTTCGAAGTCAAACTGCGAGACCCGAAGACTGGTAGATAGCAACAGCAAAGGGAAGCAGTAGAGTATCTGAAACAAGGCGAAAAACAACAGAATATCCAACAATCCATCTCCCATCCTGAGAAAAACCCAACCTGCAATCCTGACAATTCTGGCACCAATAATTCAAAATCTGGCACGTCCAACATGTCTAGTGGATGGAGCTGTGTCTACTTATCAGTTGTGCTGAGGGTTTCAAAGAAAGTGTACAAAAGCCGAATGGCCATCTTGCAATGCACTCTCTGTGGGTGCCAATACCACAAAACCAACCTGTGTACCATATATGGCGAGTCCAATGCCCCAGACCAGAACACCACCATTGCTCTGTTTATGACAGCAAAAAATGTAATCACCAAATGTTATTGGATACACACCACCAGAAAACTCACTCCACATCTCTCAATATGTAATTCCATGCATGAGACCGCATAATACAGAATTAGGATTTGTGGGCCTGGGAACAGAAGCCTAATTTGGAAAGGAGGATGCGATCCAAATGCCCTGAATCTCCTAAATATCCAGAGTCATTCTGAACAGACAGTATCTGATGTCAACTCACGACCTATGGGGTTAGGTGAGACGCATTTCAGCACTTGACATCTCTGAAGTACCTGAATGAAATCTACACCGCAACATGCCGTGAGCCATCGCCGTAATTGATGGTGGTGCAATTAGGAGCAATATATCACTCAGCATACCCTGGAAACTAAAACTGCCACATGATCCCGCATGGACTTCCACCCAGTGTCTCGATGGCCATGTGATGATGTCTGGAATGGTGATCCCAACTGGAGGTCTCTTGTTTCAGAAGCTTGAAAAACACTAACAGGTTGATACATTGGTGGGTGTAGTTGCCACAATGAAGGCATACCACTTGCTCTTCGGTTTACTATTCTATAAGTCTGGAATTGCATTGGAAGAGTGGTCAATTGGGAGCCATATGAATGTCAGATGGATTGCCTCAGATGACAATTCCTGAGCTGGATTGCCCTGGTACTATGCTCAATTCTTGTCAGGAAAACATAATTGCTGAGACTCTCCCAGATATGCTACTTCTTGGGACAACCCCATTCCGTCACCACCGAGCTAGCGAGGACATGGTGTAGGCAATTGCCATACGACTTGGTGAATATGAAGATGTGGGGGCACCATCTCTGTAAGGCATCACCGACGGTGGGAGAAATCTGAGCATACGCAATCAGCCACCAGGAGTAGCGGTGGCAGTCGTGGTAGATGAGTGACACACTGACTGTGCGTCAATGGCTGCTACCGGCTCACCATGACACAAAGGAATACACTCGGCGCCAAACATGGTCTATTGTGACCAACTGTCTGATCAAGGCATCCCATGACCACAATACAGCTCCATTCTGTGAAAGCATGTTTCAATGCACACAGAGCTAGTGTTAGCAACGGTTCCAGTTTTGGACCCGGCCAGTTATATAGGTCTGCGTGGCAACGGCCTTACCCCATCAAAAATCGACGATTTTTTAAGCGAACCATCACTTTAAGGTCACAAATATTGATTGGAGAGTTTAGTGTTTGGTATGTAAAATATGCAGCTTTGCACGGTGCATCTTTTGGCCATCTCCGATTTTTGATATCTTGAAATCTCAGCAAGCGGCAGCTCGAAAACCCCGTTTTTAAGCCAAAAATCACAATAATTTCAGAGCAGCTTGCTCAGTTTTAAAGATATCAAGAATCAGAGACCACGAAAAGATGCGCCAGCTGAAGCTGCATATTTCATGTCCCAAACACTAAATTATTGGATGAATATTTGTGGACTTAATTGAGGAAACCGTTTGGCACAAACCCGGACCGAACCGGCCAGGTCCGGGTTTTCTTCGAACCGCTATAATACAAACGGTCCGAAAACGGAACCATTGCTAACACTACACAGAGCAAATGAAAAAAGAGGCAAAGATACATCTCATGGAGATGGTAACAATACATGATGGGGGTTCTATCCCAGGGCAATATCAAGCATTTGTAGATGTCTCAAGCAAGGACAAGGTTGAGACACTCCCACTGCATAGGCCAATAGACCTCACAATTGATCTGGAACTCGACTATACACTACAGGAAAGATTGATCACCCACCATCCACAGTTGGAATTGAAGAACTTCATGGTGTACATTGCAACGAACCTGGAACGGGGTTCATCCTGCAGTCATCATCCTTGTCAGTATTGCCAATCGTGTTTGAATAGAGAATGACTGGAGCACTACAGTTGGCTGGCGATGATGAAGCTCTCAAAATCAGCACGCTCCAGAGTAGATACCACCTTCCTCCAGAGTCAGAACTGCTTGATGGAGTTTGTGAAGTCCAGTTCATTACTAAAGTGAACATCCGGAATGCCTAAATCCTCATCCGAATCAAACAAGGCAATGAGACCAGGATCGCCTTCTGAACAAGCAACTGTCAGTTTGAATCTCAAGTAACACCTCTCGAAATACGATTTGCACTGGCTATAAATCAGGCCATCATCGACAACCATCACTAGCAATTCATTGACGACGGTTTCATCAGCTGACCTTACCCTGTCCTCGTCTGCTTGACCAAGGAGAAGGAGTAGGAAGCCCACACCTGAAACCTGCTGCAATGACAACAGGAATTTGTAGTATAGTGCAAGGCCAAAAAGTGCTAATTCAGACTTCAGAATGTCAGGATTCTCATATTTGTAACCAATTCAGTTGGAATCACAATGGAGTCAGACCAGATATTCAGCAGTGGAGACTGGCTGACCCCGGAATTAGTTTCAGCTGTGCAAGAGCTGCTTGTGTACCCAAACATCTCCTCGACATTCAGTGTGAAATATTCCAACGTAACAGATTCCATTTGCAATCTAGGTTGAGACACAAGGCCCAAGGAAGTGTGAATGCATTTGGGATGCTGGAGATGCATTTCCAACCCTTCAAAAGGCCCTCTTACACTGCGAGATCCTGCTGCATGTTGAGTCACATACACAAACAACATTGGATACCAATGCAACCAGCCATGGAATCGCCAGCATGCTCAACAATTACGACAGATTCTATAGTCTTCGACCTGTTTATTGTACTTGTTCAAAATCAACCCCTCTCAAACACAGCTACGACAACAATGATGAGGTCCATTTCACCGATGTCGAATCAATATCAGAATGAACACAATATCGACATAGCACCCATCAGAATGTTCTGGAACAGTGCATCCTTGATAATCGTGAGTAGTTCTAAACCCCCGCAGTTCTGTCCGGAAGATACACTGGGTGGGTGGCAACTAAAATCACGTCGGCCTGTGTCTTTGAACACTTGGATAGCAAGCAAACAACCACACAGAGACTGTCTAGAAGTCCCGACTATGAGTTAAGTTATACACGATCCATGGCATAACTCCTGGTAACCAGTCTAACCACCACCAATTGATAACACATCAAGTTGCTATACACAAACAAAACCATTAGCAAAATGCATTTCAATCACTGGACGACTTGAGGAGTATCTGAGAGGATATGTAGTGTAAACCTAGATTTGTCAATTTCAGGAGAGTATCAGACCCTAGGAGGGCATCCCTGCCAGCCTTCAGGGTAACTGGGATCTCTGATGCCTGGTGGAGGAGTACCATGGGAGTGATTGTGATAGCTTTGGGAACACCTCAGAGTGCCGGGGAGAACTATGTGTGCATCTGGGAGCACTGGTGACAACCCTGGGAGCGCCGGCAACAAGACTTGGAGCACCTGGGAGAGCCAGCGACAAGCCTGGGAGTGCCTGCAACAAGTCTCAGAGCGCCTCGAATCACAGTAGAGCAGTCTGCAAATAAAAACATCTTCTTTGGGAACGATGCTGGCCCAACTGGAAATCATAGCTACAACTTATCGTTCAATGATTACTAAACCTCATGTCTTCAGTCTATATTCTCATCAATATATGTATATAGCTACTGAATTGCTCCCATTGTACAAACAGTATATCTGGACAGGCTGCAGGCGATGGGTGTGAGCAATTCGAGGTGTGCCTGGATATGACGATCAAGTTCACTCAGGGATACACTCCGAGGCCGTGATCTATTGAGTCTGGCGATGTACTCGGAGTAGGTAGATGCGAGTATGTGGAGATTCATTTGGACACTGTGATCATGTGAACTTGAAGATGAACTCCAACATCGTGATTGAGAGAGTTTTGAGAGGCATATGGCAGCGGTAATTGCGCGAGATTGGAGATACATTTAGAGGCCCTGATTGAGCGTGATTGAAGATGCACTCGACGGCAATGAGGGTGAGATCTTGAACAAGGTACTCGACCAAGTGTGGATCCGGAGTTGGAGGCGGTCGCCGAACGACAGGCTGTATGCTGAGAATCTTTCATCTGTTAGTTAAGTCGCAACTGTGGTATAGTCATATGGTGACTCTACCTATGAGCTGGCATGAAGAGCTGGCTGGTAATGGTTGATCGAGTAGGGAGGCATGCCGGAAGCTGATGGTACATTCAGGGGTCATTTCATAATCATGGGAATGAAATGAAGAGACACAATTTTCAGTTGATGCAATGCTCGGTGTATGCTGTACATAGCCTAGGCTGTACTCGGTGTATTTGTACTCAGTGTCAACTCATGATCATGACATGGTGAGATAGAGAGGGATGACTTAACTCTGTGTTCAGCAACAATGGTAGAGTAGTGGATGAGAAAGAGGGAGAAGGGGGATGAAGATGAGTACGATGTGGAGAATACGAGACAATATGAGATATCAGGGGAATGAATCGGCTGATTGGGATGGGAAGACCTTGTATAGGTGTCATTACATGCCACATGGGGACTCGTACGTGCTTTATGGGGGATGGTAAATTCACTCATCCAAGAAATTCTCTTAAGTCCCCATTTCTGATGCTGATTTCCCCCATCTCCTGTCATCTCTCTCAGTCTCGTCGTCAAGTCTACCCACACAAAGTAAAGTAATCCCACATGATCTCTCCGTGCCATGAGCAAGAGGTTACACGATATACACTATACACCGAGTCCAGCATACACCAATTACAGCATATACTGAGTACTGCATACACTGCGTATTGCATCATCCCGAGATCAACTATCTCCTGGTCCCCACTAGTCTCTCATCTCTCGGCAAACCAAGTTGTACAAAATTCTCAACATTCCCAAAATTGCCAGTTATAAAGAGACATTCGACTCCAGTCGCACCTCTGTCCTGAACATTGGCCTACAAGTACTCCTCCAAACTCCCTCGATCACGGTTTCCAACTGCATCCACAAACTTGCTTGATCACAGCATCCAAGTGTGTCTCAAAACTAGCTCCATGCCGGCCTGCAAGTTCGTGCAATGATGGCCTCCGAGTGCATCTCGACACTCGATCGATTACCACCTACAAGTCCATCTCGAAACTCGCGTGATTATTACCTCAATCTGCATCTCCAAACTCGCTCAATCACAGCCTCCATGTGTATCTCTTAATTCGCACCATTACTCCCTCCAAGTTCGCACGATCACTCCTGCCAAGTGGATCTCCTGCCATGCTCAAGCACAGCCTCCACGTACCTCTTTGAGCCGGGACGGCAGGTGTACGGGGAGACATGGGTAAATCAGGTGGACAAAGTCACTTTGAGTAAATATCCGGCAGACCCTGGAGTAGATAAAAATTATCCCCTTTCAATCTCATGTTATCATACCACAAAAATACACTGTCAATCATTACCAACCATTGTTCTCACTGGCGCTGTCCGAGATTCCTTGGATCCACACAGTTGCGTGCATCCTCAATGCTGGGTAGTATCATATCTTCTCACTAACTTCCTATGCTATTTGAACCAAAACTGCTCAATCACATTAAGTATGTTTGGATGTTTGGAGAGGTGCGGTAGAGTGTTGATCTTGGGCTCTCTGCAATCTTGTTCCATCATTTCACCACAATGGTTTTCGAATGGTGTATCTCTAAATTTTCTCAATTGGCGTGTCTGGGGGCTCCTCCAATTATGCTCGACTACCATCTGCAGCCAGATTGGCTAGATGGTGCGATATAGAGAGGCTTGAATAATGCATGCCATAGTATGATGGAGCGAATCTGGTGAGTGTAACAATGATGACTGTGATGAGACAAAATGCCTCATGGTTATGTAGGAACCACTGGCGGAATAATAAGGCACCATGTCTCCTGCAATGCTATGCAGCGGTCTCCCTTGCTCACGAAGTCTGTTGCGGAGCTGGGCAGCGATCCCAGTCGCTCTGGAAATCTCCTTCAGATCAGCGCAGATGTCTCAAGGATTCGAAAATTGGACTATCCTATAAGTCAATTGTCTTAGCATCTTCAATGCATCTCCATAACGGCAGGAGATTTCATGAGCACCTGAGAATGCTCTTGCAGAGTCTGATACCACATTATTTAGCTCCACTGGGGTCTGGGAGCATCTGGAAGTACTTAGAAGCACTGGTGAGGTTGCCCGGAGTGACTGGGAGGATTGGGTGTTGCTTCTGGACCAATCAACATTTTGCTGATGACAGGGCCGGCTATTGAGGTGTTGGCTGGCATCGGGACAGGGAAGAGGGTTGTCAACGCAATCTTCGAGATTCCTGTCCTGCACCGAATAGTCAAACTAGAGTATGACTGGAGTAACTAATGCAATGCCAACACTGTAGTTCTCACCTACAATGAATGGATATATGCATCAAAGGATGACCTGCTTCACATCCAGGTTACAAGCGTTGTCCAAAACAACGCGGAATTTGGACATTTTGGAGCTCTCAACCCTGCTGCGTCAGTTCATCTAACTACTTCTAGCTGCTCCCAGACCCTCCTAGAGCTGAGCCAAGTGCTCTCAGACTCTGCAAGAGTATTCGCAGAGGCTCCGGAAAGCACCTGCAGTAATGGTGTAAGGGCACGTATGCGTGCGTCCGGCCACATAGGTATACGTATGGTCATTCTAGGAATACAGTTCCAAACGTGGATGCGAGAGATAGTAGATGTAGATGTATAGGTCAAATTATCGCTAGAGATCTAAGGCTCGTGGCGAGCCGACAAAATAGAATGGCTGTTACCCGGCCCGGGTCACGTGCCGCCATTACATATAGAGGTGCATTGAGCATGCTACGAGATTTGACCTATGGGACAGTCAAGTTTTGGAGCTCCTGAGACCTCCGCACAGAACTGCCGGACACTTCGAGAGCAGCTGAGACCGCTGCCTAGCTCTCCAGGAGTCTCCATGAACAGCCGCGACCGCTGCATAGCACCGCGGGATACTTGGTGCAGTATTCTCACAGCAGTGATTCTTACATAGCCACAAGGCATTGTGTCTTATCATATTCATCTTTGTTACAGTCACAAGATTCACTACATCATAATATGGCATGCATTATTTAAATCTCTCTGTATATAAACATACGGTTAATCTGGCCACAGATGGTAGTCGAGCATAATTGGAGGATCACCTGGACACTCCCATTGAACACTTACAGATGCACCCTTTGGAAGCCGTTGTGGTGAAACGATGGAGCTAGAAGGCACAGAGCCCACCATCAACTCTGCGCCACTCGTCTTGCGAAATCCAAACCGAATTCATGAGAATGATCGGTGCTGGCTCAAGGAGCCTAAGAATCGGGTGGGAAGACAAGATACCACCCGGCGTGGAGGATCCACGCAATTACGTGTATCAACGAAATCTCCGGCAGAGCGATTGAGACCAAAAGTTGGGAAACATAGAGTATGTGTTTTGATTATATGATAAGATGAGATGGAAAGGAGATGATGTCTATCTACTCCGGGGTCTACTGAATACATACTCCCCGTCACTGTGCCCTCCATTACACCTGTGTCTCCGTACACCCACAGTCGCTCCTTATTGATGTACTTGCAGGCCGTGATCGAGGGTGTGTGGAGATGCACTTGCAGGCCAGGTTCGAGCGAGTGTGGAGATGCAGTGATCGAATTAACTCAGAGATGCACTTGGAGGCGGTAATTGAGTGAGTGTGGAGATGCACATGGAGGCCGAGATAGAGTGGACTCAAAGCTGGACTTGTAGGCCGTGATCGAATGAGTTTGGAGACTCACTTGGAGGCCATGATCCCGCGAGATTGGAGGAGTACTTGGAGGCGGTCAATCTGGAGGTAGTTCGGGAGGGTGGCGTGACGGGAGCTGAGACTGTATTCATTGGTTAACTCGTGATTGTGGGAATGTAGTGAATTGAGTACCACATGGTCTGCCGAGAGATGAGACTGGCTGGGAGCGGGAGATACTCGATGTTCGGATGATGCAGTTCATGGTGTATGCAGTACTCAGTGTGTGCTGTACTCGGTGTTAACTCTTGATCATGGCATGGTCAGATAGATCGGGATGACTTAAATTCGTGTTCTTAGGTGCTGGTAGAGTTGAGGACGAGAAAGAGAGAGATGCGAGGAGATGGGGGAAACCATCATGAGAAAGTGGGACTTAAGAGAATTTTGGGTGCTAGTCAATTTGCCATCCACTATACAGCAGGTATGAGTCCCGATCTGGCGTGTAATCACACCAATACAAGGTCTTCCCAACCCAATCAGGCAAGTCGTACCCCTGATTTCTCATATCCACTCGTATCCTGCACATCATTCTCATCTTCATCCCCCATCTCCCACATTCTCGTCCACAACTGTATGATCATTGCAGAACACAAGGTTAAGTCATCCCTCTCTATCTCTCCATGCCATCATCATGAGTTTACACTGTGTACAGCATACACTGAGTACAGCATACACCGACACTACAGCATACACTGGGTACAGCATCCACCCAAGATTGTTTGTCTTCCCATCATTCACATGATTACGAGTTGACCCCTCAGTGTAGCTTCCGGCATGCCTCCCTACAAGATCGATTTCAATCAGTCAGCTCTCCATGCGAGCTGAAAGGTAAAGGCACATTCCCACAGTTGCGAGTTATAACTAACTAACTGATGAAAAGTGTCTGAGCACCTGGCGCACCGTCCAGTGACCGCCTCCAAGTACTCGTCCAATCTCACTCGATCACGGCCTCCAAGTGCATCTCCAAACACATCAATCATGGCCTACAAGTTTGCACGATCATGGCCTCCACAAATGCATCTCTAAACTTGCTCGATTTCACGATATCGGAGCGCATCTTGAGGTTCAATCGATTACGGCCAATAAGTGTATCTCCAACAATTCTCAATTATCGCCTCCAAGTGCATCTCCAAAGTCGTTCGATCACGGCCTCGGAGTGTATCTCTGAGTTTACTCAATCATCACTATAAGGCGCACCTCTAAATACCCTCACCCACTGCCTGCAGGTAGTCTAGATATACCGTGTGTAGATCGGAAGCTATATAGATACATAGATGAAAATACAAACTGAATACACGTGTTTTAAAAATCGTTGAATGATAAGTAGTAGCTATGATTACCAGGTGCACCAGCACCATTCCGAAAGGGGATGTTGTTTTTCGCAGACTGCTCTACTGTGATTCGAGGTGCTCCAAGGCTTACCGCTATCACTCTCAGGCGCCGCCACTCCTGCCATCGGCGCTCTTAGGCTTGTCGCCTGCATTCCCGGGTGCTCCCAAAGTTCTCTCTGGCGCTCCGAGGTGTTCCCAAACTTATCACTATCACTCCCATGGCACTCCTGTACAAGTCATCAGAGATCCCAGTTTCTCTGAAGGCCAGCCGGAATGCCCTGCTAGGGTCTGATAGTCTCCTGAAATTGACCCATCTCAGTTTACACTCCACATCCTCTCAGACACTCATGGAGTCTTCCAGTGACTAAAGTAAATTTTGCTGATGTGGATCGTGAACAATCATTGTGGAGATCGATGATCGCAATCCCAGCAGGCAGCTTAATGCTAAACTATCCACATTATTTCCAGCCGGATGAATGCCAGCAAATCGACATCATGTCAAGCCCGCCAAGTTAAGGCATCTCCCACATGAGGGAAAGGATTCTAATGTTAAACAATTGTCTGTTAAGGATGCTTCGATGGCTGGAATCAAGTTTGGACGATTTGACCCAATAGCGGTCAACGAGTACAGTGTTTCAGATTGTTCAATGGTCAACAGTGGAGCAATATGGAAGGAGTTGTCCAGGGTACGTACTAGAAGTTCGAGATGATGAGACCCTCATCCACATTATCCTTCCATCCACCAGTGGGTGGCAATGCCTCTTCCTGTGTGGGTAGATATATTCACCCTTGGATTCCGAGATGACCATAAATAATGAATATGTGTATGATATATTATTTACTGATAAATAACAATTACGATTTCCAGACTCCCATGCTATGTACTTGAGTGAAACAGCATTGTTACCAGGTTACTGTATATTAATGCGAGGGTTTAGCATGTTTGCCAACTCAATTTCATGGATGGTTCAAGCTTTGCTATCTATTTTTGCAAAGGCTGTCTAAGTAGTATCCAGATGTCATATATTCTGGATGATTCATTGCCTGGACTGCCCAGGCCACCTGTTTGCAGCTCCTGTTTTTGGTGGAACTGTTGAAATTAACCACCCTGCAATTCTGGTCTGACAAATCCAAACTACACCCAAAGACTCTCAGTGTGTAGGAGCATATGCCTGTGTATGGCCTCATAGGAAGGTTTATCAGTGAATATGGTCGCAAACATGGATGATGATATTGTAGAGTCATATATGGTCATAAAAGTAAGATTTTCGCGAGAGATCGAAGGTATGTGCCAAGCCAACTATACACAGTGCTGGTGTTAACCAGGCTTGGACACGTCAAGTACAACCGTGCCGTTACACTTTCACACACTTACGTTATATTGATATTGTACAGCAGCGTCTCAAAGTTCAAAAAAAAATATTTTTCACAATATCTCATGTTATTGTGCATAACTCCAGTGGAATGATCTGTGTAATCATTCTATATCGTATTATCCACTGAATTTACTAATTTCTCCCCAACCATGTACTACATTGCGATAATTTTGACAATTTATTTCTTTTTGCCGAGTATTCAACCATCCCTTGGAATTGAAACTTCCCCATTCCATTGCCATCTTGCTGTTTTCTGAGAGCAATATCTCTCAATAGTTTACATATAATCTGCTCTGTGGAAATGCAAGGATCATCTACTATTGTCAAATGGAGAATTAGCAAACACCAACATGCATGAGTAGCAAATAATAAGCATTGTATAAGTTGACAAACTGGGTCATCCAAGGCATATATCGTTCCAACCATGCTCCTGCTTGGCTAATGATTGGTACATCTTTGACCGCGACAACTAAATGCATGGATCGTTCCATGACTGTATCTGAGCGAATACTGTCACACATATAACAGATGTATCTGAATTTCACTCTGAAGATATTGCAAATTGGCAAATATATAGACATTGTATCTATAATCACACTCTGCAGACTGGCCAAGAGCAAGCAAATACACTGTGGAGTGTCTGTTAAGTATACTGGTAAAGTTGTTAGACTGGAATATTCAGCCAGTCAGTCATGACTTAGCTATTGTCTGGACACTACCCAAACTATGTTCACTTTCAGATTAAGTGCAAACAGTAAATATAGGAAGCTTGATAGGGGTTCTCTCCTAACAGCGATAATGGTACTTGCAATAGCCGTAAGAATACTTGTCATGGAGTAACTCTCAGTCTAGTCACCTGATATGCATAACACTAGAGTTAGCAAAGGGTTCAAATTCCCGGTTCGGTTCCGGGTCCAGTTCCAACCCGGAACCGGACCGTTGCAACGGGTAACCACCAAAACCGCAACATTTCAAATCGACTATTTTGGCTCGAATTAAGTATCTGAGTTCTGATCGTATTGTGACATGATCAGTACGTAGCTTGTGTAGTTTTCGGCCTTCTTTCCCCTCCCGCTCTCAGATTTGCAATCCGACCAGTATTCATTGAGTCGCTATCGATAACCCGCACGGTTCGGCCGAAATATCACCTTATTTCACAGCGATTGAACGATCATTGGCCCAATCGCAAATATGACAGCGGGAGGTGAAAGAGGGGCTAAAACTGCACAATTTACGTACTGATCATGTCACGATACGATCAGAACTCACATACATAATTGGAGGCAAAGGAGCAGGAACAGTAATATGGAACCACTGTCCGGTTCCAACCCGTCCCCGAACCTGCTGGGTACCCCTGTCATCCAGGTAACAACTCGAACTGGACCATCCGGTCCGGTTCCAAACCCGGACCGCAGCCGGGTAACCCAGAACCGTTGCCAACACTACATAACACTGATTCATGGTATTGCAAGTAAGGCAGTCTCATGTCCCATAGCAGGTATACATAAGAGTCGCGCATCGATTGAATGAGGAAGTGTAATTGCTTAGCGGATTCATTGAATGAGCACATAATATGGTAGTACTTATTTGATGACGCTACAATGTTGCCAGATCGAAAGATGCTGCCATAAGCCGAGCACATTGTTCTCAACCATGTTCTTATCCTAGATACTAGCGGGATTTGTTTGATTGGACTGGAGATTACTCTGACCCACAAACACAGCAGTCGATAGTCAATATGTGACTAAGCGGGACCTCTTGCTTATCGCCCGCAGGCGATAAGAACCACCAGGGTACTCCCCAGCCAAAGAGAATAGTCTCAGCCTCAGCATGACGTGACTGAGTGGATTATGACATTGGCTGTTGATACGAGGCCAGAAGCAACACCGCTCATCGGTTGCATTCAGTCTGCATTGCATGGTTGGACTCGTATTTGATATGACCTGAAGAGTTAAATTCTGCTTTGGCATAGTATCAGTTGGTTGCCGATTGAATCTGTAATGCAAGCCAAACAGCCGTTAAGCTGGGGCATAAATCTGCGACAGGCGATGCCAACTAATTTTGTTCGCAGACGTTCCCACTACTGTCGGAAATGGGTAGTAAGACGCCTAAGTTCAAGTTTCGTCTGACACATTGTCTCACATGATATCATGATATGGATGGCCTGATTTATATCAGGAGAGTAACGCTTTGGAACTACATTGCACAAACATGAAGACGAACTGGGATGCGTGGCTTGATATTACCGGGCACAAGATTTGTTTCATAGCCTGACTGCTATAACTCTATCATGAGCATTGTAGTCACAGTGTCGAAGTATGGGCGTACAAACCCTCGAAGACAACTATAAAGAGATGACATTGTTCCTGCAATGACAAGGACAAGCTCATGCTGCGATCCACAGTAAACAGTCAGAACACGGAAGACTATCTTAAAATATTATTAAGAATTCCATCTATTAAAGTTTGACCATTTCTTAGCTATTATCCTTACTTGACTGGACGACTTACGCCTGGAGAGCAGTTCACACAATCCTGGTACGCACTACACCACGTAGTCAAACATTTCGGAAATCTGCTCTTTGATTTGGAAGAGCACCGCTGAACCCACACTTGCCAGGTGGTGTTACGTCTTAGCGAACTCGAGAATATCTACTATCTTGTGATTCTGGATGTCAACACCAGCGCATTACCATACGAGGAGTGTTCCGAGGAATGGTTGTTTCCCGGAGAGGTGTAGTTTACATCTACCGCGGAGAAAGGCTTTGGTATTGGTTTGGAGAGGAAGCTCTTGCATCAGTGGTGCAAGAGGTTGAGTCTCAGGATAAGACGAGGAAGGAAGGAGTATCTTGGATAGGCGGTTGTACGTGATTCAATAAATGTTGTATTGATTACTGGGATGAAGAACCCATGTAACAGCAGCTCGACTGCCATTCGAAGCTACCCAGATACATTATCTCCTACATTACTCTCCGGTTCACACTTCCAAGGGCTTCGAAGTGTGTGGAGGGTGTCAAATGTTGTGCATACTTCTAGATATGATATCTAGTCCTAGAAGTCATTTCACTCTGATAGAACCTCTGAATATAATCTGAGGACATCTAGGACTCTCTCTGTATGAAGTGAAAAATTTGAATACACCACCTGTCCTCTCCAGCAGATACCACACCACTGGTGCCATGACACTCTCCACATTAATGATTGCCTGTATCGGGCAGTGAATCCTAGTGTATGTTCAGCCCAGACACTCTGAATGTTGGTATTGATAGAGGGTATTGCAGCAAGGAAGACGAATAGGGATGGCGATCATGATCTCTGTGATATAGAGACTGACGCGCTGTCAATTACATGACTGCAGCTGTAATAGTCAAGGACCTGTTACCATGAAATGGTGGATTTTCAAGACAGTGAGCATATCATCAATACTCAACCTTACATCTCGCACCATCCAATGGTAATTGGTGACACAACCAAGTTCTGCCTTGACGAGTATTGGGCGAAGGTGAAAATATCTAATGCGACACGCATCCATGAAGAACTGTCCAATGTGCATGGATTTTCAAATTCATGATGTGCATGCATGACTCCAAGAACTGGAAAGTATAGGATGAGTATTTTGATGATTGGTAAAATGGTATGTATCTACTCTGAGATATCCCAAAATGTACACTCCCCATCACCGGGTGGACTCCATTTATAGCTGTATAGTGCTGGGCCACCACCGCAGTGCCGACGACGCCTGCGAATGTGAGTAGTTGTGGTGACACCTGATTTTTGCTACCACACCATGTATACTCAACTCTAACCTCTATTGAATACTCACTGTACACATTCCAACTCCATTAGTGTATCTGATAAAGTCACAGTGAGTACGCTGAATGTCCACTGCAAGAGCAAATGTCTAAACCTGGTGGGATCCGTGCTGCTCAGCAATTTGAATTGTTGAATACACATCGATGACTCTAAGTTTTGGTACAGTAACAATATTCGGTTGTTACGAAACATTCTTGTACACGTTCTATTTCACTTCTCCGTTGCCAATTTTGTCTATTGTAACACCTCCTCACACTACTGTACAATAACATTACAATAAAGATATTTATCTACAACTACTTACCCAATATTAATAATATCCTGAATCTGAAACTGGGATGTGAAAACTGCAATAGTTATATGCATTGTAGATATAACCCATTCTTTGGTGAGAGTGTAACTTGCAGACTGAAATTAGTGAGTGATTTAAGACTAAAGTTCTGTTGGTTGATACAGGCCACTATCAGCCACTGAGTAACAGAAGTCTTGACAATACAAATTGAACACGCCATAAGTCGTAAGCTGATGTGAATCACATGTGACTAGTTTCAGGCCTCGGGTATTCTGTGATGGATTGAAGGGTGCTTCGGAATAGTATCTGGTGGATGCAAGGAATTAGTGTTACGGAAAGGCGCAGATGTTGAGAGATGTGGGAATGGCGTGAGGGTGTTGTGAGATGGTCGCGGTATAATTTGTTATGATAAGGAAGTGGTGTGAGGTGTTGTGACATTGGGCAGTGTGGTGTGGTTGTGTTGATCAAGAGTTGTGTCTGTGGTCAGTAACATCATGAAGAAATATTCAGATGGTACATCGGAGCATGAGGAATGGTTTGAGGGTGCCAGATGAAGTGTATATAAAGCGAGGTTGTTACGTGTTGGAAGATTTCCTTTTCTTCTCTCTTTAATCGTTCTCTTGTATTGCAAAGCCAGCACGAATTTGAACCAGCGCTGACATTGTTGTTGTCTTGACCTCCGCGATACGAACTTCGAAGCATCTTGTCCTGATTGTGACATAGCATTATTGTTGTCAATATCACCTGCATCCGACCCCACTTGTTACAACTAGACACTGGAGACCAATTTCAATTGAAAACAGGTAGAATTGTCTGAATGGCTTATTCAAACCTCTCAGCAACAAGAGTATCATTCAGCGATATATCCACATTGTTACAGATGTTTTTAAGATGTCCAAATGGTTAACAAGGTGCTGCTATATTCTGTATCATCGGCAACAACCCTATTTTCCGTCAGAAACACCCGGGTGTTCCAGACAGCTCTGACGGCACTGCCGGCACATCGGACCCTCTGATGGGGAATTACCCGCTACCCGTCGCAAAGGCGATGGGTCGCGCTGCACACATACCTCCCTTACTGTGTGGTGAAGTATACGCACCATCAGAACGACACGTGTGTTACACTCTTCGCAGTGGCTGTGGTGATCCTGACGCCGGTTACACAAAGTTTGGCGATGTTTAACAGCTTGCGATGGTTACGTCTTTCTTCGGCCGCCGCTTTTTTAAGAATGCTGCTGGTGCACCTGGGAATCATAGCAACAACTTATCGTTCAATGATTTTCAAAACTTATGCATTCAGTTTGTATTCTCATCTATGTATCTATGTATCTATATAGCTACCTGTCCACACCTCCGTTGCCCCTGAATCTCGGTACACCCACCGTCGCTCAGTAATGATGTACTTGGAGGCCGCGATCAAGCGAGTTGAGATATGTACTTGGAGGCTGAGATCAAGTGAACTCAGAGATGCACTTGGAGACCATGATTGAGTGAGATTGGACGACTACTTCGAGGCGGTTGATGGACGGCGCGCCCTGTGCTGAGACTCTATTCATCAGTTAGTTAACTCGCAACCGTGGGAATGTGACAATGCGACTTGACCATGGAGCTATCATGGAGAGCTGGCTGATGGCGGTCGATCGTGTAGGGAGGTATGCCGGAAGCTGAAGCTACATTCAGGTGCCCTCTTGTAATCATGAGAATGATAGGAAGACAAATAATGTTGGGTGGATGCTGTACTCGGTGTATGCTGTACTCGGTGTCAACTCATGATCATGTCATGGAGTGATAGCGAGGGAAGAATTGACTTAGTGTTCTGCGATGATGGTTGAGTTGTGGATGAGAAAGAGAGAGATGGGGGATGAAGATGAGAATGATATGGATGATACGAGCGGATATGAGAAATCAGGGGAACGACCTGCCGGATTTGGTTGGAAATACCACGTATCGGTGTTGGTTCGCCCCGGATCGGCACTCGTACATGGTGTCTCGGGGATGGTCAATTGACTCCCACACGAAATTGTCTAAGTCCCAGTTTCTCAGTATGATTTCCCCCGATCTCTCGATTTCTTGTGCTCAACTCAATCATCACCTAAGAACACGAATTTATGTCATCCCTCTCTATCTCTCCATGCCATAATCATGAGTTAACACAGAGTACAGCATACACCAACAACAAGATCATCCCAAGATCGACAGTCTCCCGCTCCCAGCCAGTTTCTCATCCAATTACAAGTTAACCAATGAATAGAGTCTCAGCTGCCATCGCGCCTCCCTCCAAATCGACCACCTCCAAGTACTCCTCCAATCTCACTAGATCATAGCCTGCAAGTGTGTCTCCAAACTCGCTCGGTCAAAGCCCCAGAGTGGATCTCCAAACTCGGATGATCACGGCCTCCAAGTGCATCTTCTGAGTTCACTCGATCTCGGCCTCCAAGTGCATCTCCAAACTCCCTCGACCGCGCCCTCAAAGTGCATCACTGAGTCAACTCGACCTTGGCATCCAAGTACATCTCCAAACTCGATCGATGACGGCCTCCAATTGCATCTTCTCAGTTCTCTCATTTCCGGCCTCCAAGTGCATCTCTGAGTTCATTCGATCTCCGTCTCCAAGTTCATCTCAAACACGCACGATCAATTTCATCTTCAAGGAGCGCCGGTCATTGTACGGAGATACAGGGGTAACGGAAGTGGGCAGAGTGACGGGGAGTATATATTCGGCAGACCCCGGAGTAGATAGACATCATCTCATTTCCATCTCCTTTTATCATACAATGAAAATTCACACTCTATCTGTCCCAACTTTTTGTCTCACTTGCACTGTCTGAGATCCACGCAATTGCGTGGATCCTGACGTCCGGGTACTGTCATATCTTCTCACCTTCCTACGCTCCTCGAGCTCAATGTAGAAGGAACAAGAGGAGAGATTTTTGCAGCGTCATCCATTCCATTGCGATCCCGATGCAAGCGTGTACCCAATGTACCCATTCCGAAGTTTGGTCACAGTTGGCCACAACGCCAGAGTGTTTGTTTGAAATAGGAGACTGACAGCGCGAGAAGAAACGGTGAAACGGCGATCGGAGAGCGATATGTGACGCGACGAGTTGTCATTATGCCAGGCGCAGAGTAATCTGCCACCAAGGTGTCTCTGACAGCTCTGCCGGAGAGCGTCCACTTTGACGCAGCCATTCCGCCTGGACGGAAATGTTTTTTTTATGATGAAGCAATATTCAATCTGATTATGAAAGCACCAACAATTCGGATAGTGATTGAATAATTCTCCAAAATGTACCTCAATCAACAGTGAAATTTGCAAGTAGATGAGTCTGCTGTCTAGTTTGGTGGAAAGTCTTAACCTTGGAACAGTATTCTGCCAGTAGTCATTCTTTGTGTGCTAGGTCCCATACGTTGATGTCATTGTCTCGGTGATATAGTTGTATGTTTGATAGTTTCAATGATTGCTATTCATATGATATGCTGTATCAAGCAATGCTATTTATCATCAATCCATGACAACCTATATGTGTTCAGAAGTTCAGTCTGGTCACATAATGTTCTTCAGATCAATTATTACAGGAAGAGCAAATTGCATGTTAGGCAGTGCAGGAATTCAGATGCAGAAGGTGGTTATCTACCCAAGGAGATATTAATCAATGGAATTCAGAACAATGGAAGAATACAATGACAATATAAATCTAAAAATTTGCTGGGAGGACCAATCATGGCGATCTACAATATTGCACATGCAGGTTATAATGATCAAGGGAAGAAGTGGACATCGAATATGGACTGCACTATGGGCAAATGGGCACTCTGGCAACAGATAGCAAGTATCCCGTGGTACCTTGTGCGATGCACAGTCAAAAGCTACTTATAGTTGACTCATTGAAATGAGTGTGTGAGCCTATTGAACTATACACAGCTGTCTGCCTGAGATGAACCTATACCTGTCTTTACAGCCTGCGTGTAGTACCAGTCAGGAGTCCGCTGGAGAGCCCAGGCATGTTAGAGCCTACATTTGGGCCTAGTTTCAGGTCTACTGAATAGCCGGTGTGGAAGCCTGCTTTATAGCCAGCTTGAGAGCGCAGCACTTTAGAAAGCGTAGTGATATCCACAGGAAGCTTTGCCCGATGGGAAACTCTCAGTGAGTTGAAGCTTTGGCTGATAGAACACTCAAAGTCTGTCGAAGGTTTGATACTAAAGTAAACGTAGCCAACCTACTTCTCTACGGTCTTCTGGTATCATAAATACCATCACCAACAGTCTCTGAATCTACATCCCCATCTCCGTCACAATCGCAATCGCAATCAGTATCGCCATAGCAATCATCACCATCACCTCCAGACTGAATGTTCATACACACGTCATATGCGTGCACGCAATCAGTGGAAACTGGGTATCTCAATCCATTTCCAAATATTAGTCGGAGATCAGCTCTCCCGTGGATCCAATTGTCAACCTTTCCGGCTGTTCCTACAGCTTCAATTGTCGACAGTATGACAGTGAGGTATTCTGGGATCATATCATGGTGGCCTCTGTGATGGGAATGATTTGATTCGGATATGGGCCCACATCATGATTTCGGCCCAAAGACACTCGCTAACGCCAGCAACAGGCTGTAGCGGCAAAATTCATTTCTCACCACGACCTCCACTCAGCTTGGAAGTTGAGTGAGCTATGGTGGGCATACAAGGATACAAGGCTGATGGAGATGGACTGGGTGACTGGGGTGAAAGGAGAGGCAGGGATAATGGAGATGGACCAAGCTATGGGGGGTATATATTCGAGAGACCACTGGGTAGATAGGCTCTTATCTCAGCTTGCAATGCATCTTGTATTCTCTCATATCATCATATTATACAACACATTACACACTATATCTTTCCCATCTTTTGATCTCACTTAGTCTATCCAAGATATCTTAGATCCTCAGGGCCAGTTACTATCATATGTTCTCACCCTATTCCTATGCTCCTCAAACCCGCAATATTTTGGCTTATGAATAGCTATTGCAATGCCGCGAGTGGTGCGGGGGAGTGTTGATAATGGGCTCTCTGCCTTCTAACGCTGGCGTTGTACCACGAATGGAGCCAAAATACGGATTCTGGTTCGGAATGCTGAGTACAGACTGGTGGGAAAGACCCCTACTAGCTGATATGTGTAAATATAGTGGGAACTAACCAAGGATCAATATCTACCCTGCGAGCGGAGTGCAATGCCAAAGAACATAACAATATTCTTAGGGACCCTGCTAACAATGTCGGATGAGAATGCCTGATGCAGCAAGCTGGGTGCATCGATATCACTAACTGATAGGGAACAAACTCTATACCAGGACGAACGATGAGGAAATGGCACCATACAACCATCAGATAAAAGGTACTGACCATATAATGAGGTGGGCACCAAGCAAATGCAGCCAAACCACCGCCTGACTAATGGCATCAACCTGTTACTGGGAAGAACACCGAGGAGATGGTGCTGAACTAATTGCAGACGAAATCCACCTCCTTAATACCAACACAAGTATGGACGAAATAGCGCGTTCCGAATACCGGACAAAAGGCTCTGTGCGTATATTGTGACGAACAGAGAGTACATGTTGCTGAGCCAATACCCAATGAAATACACAGATCTCATACTGGGATAACTGCCACCAAATTAGTGTTGGCAACAGATCCAAATTGGGGGTCCGGGTCCGGATCCGGGTTGGAATACAACTGGAATTGTGACAACGGGTTTCATCCTTTCGAAAAACCGAACCTCACCGAATCTGCGGTTTTTTGTCCCGTTCAACATTTTCGCAAACTCACAATTTTGCCTCCAATCAAGTATTTGAGTTGTCATTGTATCTGAATATGATATAGACATCGAGGATGGAGTTTCAGATGCTCTTTCACCTCCCATTCTCCAATTTGAAATCCGATGACTATGTGTTGAGTTGTTTTGAAACACGGCTAATTTTCGGCATTATTTCACCTCAACTGAACGGATGGTAATCATATCTCCAATGGGAGAGCGGGAGGTGAAAGAGCATCTAAAACAGCATCGGTTACATATATATCATAGTTTGATACAATCACAACTCAAATACATAATTGGAGGCAAAGTCCTGGGTTCGAGAAAATGAGGTTCTGCGGAATGATAAACCAGCCAAAAAACCCCGGGTTTGAGTCCTATCCTGGGATCAACACCACAAGAAACGAGTTTAGTATCTTGGACTGGACTGGAACCGAACCGAACCGTTTGCGAATCTACTTCCAGACAACTAGCAGGTCACAGGGACTCATTTCTATCACTACACCGACCTCATACTGGGATGAGAGCCACCGATCTCTCAGACAGAACAACTGGCAATGACCTAAAACTGGGACGATACAGAGAGGAACACCCCGAAAATGGCACCAAACTAACACCAGATGAAAGAGACCAACCTCATACTGTGACACAAGGCACCAACCTAGCAAATGGGTGGACAGGCACCAACCAAATATCGGGATGACAGGCACCAAGCTAACACCATGACAAGAGGAACCTAGGTAATACCGGGACAACACACTGCAACCGAACACTGGGACATACTGCACCAATTGGATTCTGTGTCAACAGGCACTCATATTCCTCCAGGACGACTGGGACTTACCTAACACTGGCATGACAGGTACTGACATCACACCTGGATGACTGGCTCCGACCTGGCCGAGGGGACATATTCTGAGAACCAGGCACCGACCATATAGTCAGACGAGGAAATCCAAGAGAAAGAATAATGAAACCAGTCATCAAGTATGGAAGAGAGTAATCAGAAGGAACACTAAGCAAACAACTTGATAACGCTGGTATCATTAGGAAGGATGCTAATGAGAATACTACTAGTTGTGGGGGGAGAAGTCGCAGGGAAGAGAACCTGAGAGATAGATGACATGGCATGAAGCCAAGTGAGAAGACTGCCAGGTCGTAAAGCTGGGTTAGGGAAAGAGCGAAATGAAACAGCGCACCTCAAAAAGGTTATCAATTGACCTAACCCCCCTTCCAAAAAACTCACAAACTATCAATTGACCTTGGATCACCGATTGATGCCAATTCACCATCTAATGCACAATCTTATCTCCATATCGTTACAAACAGTACCAAGGTAGATACTGAACACTCCCAATCAACATCCACCGCTGGTTCCAGAGGCCGTACCGCTTCCTTCAGTGATTGACTGACAAGCCATGCCGGATCCTACACCAGCACCGCACCTTCCATCAATGCCGCACCCAATCATTCAATACCACTGCTTCGAAATGATCCCGAAAATGGTGAAAATAATGAACGGATATCTGTCGATGGACAGGGAGAACTTGACAAACGAATTGAAGACCACCTTCCATCACGCCGACAGCCAAGTCCATCGGTATACGCGATTCTACCTGGCGCCACTATGCAAGGACCAGATAAACCGTGGCAATGGCTGCTTGAATACTGTTATCCTCGCCTACACCAACATCAGCCACAATAAGATCGACAAGGGAGCCTTGTCCGCACACTCAGATTTAGAAATAGAACTCGATGACCTCACAATGGAAGTGAGCGCGGAAACGCTGAAGAAACTCAAACAAGACCTTGGAGACCCTTCCACGTGCACATATGACCTCCTGTGACAGTATGCCATCAACAACGGTGTGACCACAGATGCACTGCCCATGCGGGAATCTGAAGGAGTGTAAGGTCGCGTACGCCAGCGTTCGGCCTTATAGGCATACGTATGGTAATTATAGGTATACGGTTGCAAACGTGGACTCGAGTGATAGTAAATATGTGTATAGGTAAGATTATCGCTAGAGATCTAAGTCTCGTGGCGAGCTGACTATATAGAATGGCTGTTACCCGGACCTGGGACACGTGCCGCCGTTACATTATCCCTCTCTTTAGGCGCAGACCTCCTGGGCTGCATAAACCGTACAAGAGAAAAGGAAAGGAAAGGGAAACAAAGAATGAAACAATCATCCTACGTACGCAATCGTAC
>Ga0307512_10000934_pt1 | contig 42909 bp, 39 predicted proteins | sample 14_EM_MG_FD_200267 | JGI IMG/M metagenome (GOLD analysis project Ga0307512, IMG submission 200267) | Populus trichocarpa ectomycorrhiza microbial communities from riparian zone in the Pacific Northwest, United States - 14_EM | ecosystem: Host-associated > Plants > Roots > Unclassified | place... | reverse complement strand
AGAACGAGTAAAGAGAGAAGAAAAGGAAATCCTCCAACGCCATCAACACTCTCTTTATATACAATTTGTCTGCCACCCTCGAACCATTGCTCATGCTCCGATGTACCATCCGAATCTCATCCCATGATCTTACACACCACTTCATTATTCCTTATCATAACAACCACGCCACCTCACCTCACGTCGTAACACGTCAGACGACTCCTTTATCTAACTAAATTATACCGCCACCATCTCACCGCTTCCTCCGCGTCTTCCAACGTCTCCTCCTTTCCGTAACACAATTCCTTCCATGCCTTCCGTATCTTTCTTCTATTATCCCCAAGTATCTCCGTACCTTCTTGCGCCATGACTGTATCCCCCCCTTAGGTTCGAGGTCCTCCGAGATTATTCTCCAGTGGTCCCGGTTTTCCTGGATACCATTTATGGAACTCATCCACAGCTTGTAGCCCATCAACGAACTTCGCTGGTTCCCAAGTAAGGGAATCATAACCCGTCCACCGGATAAGATACTGTAACTGACTCCGATACACTCGGCTATCCTCGACACTCGATACTTGATACTCCTCTTCGCCATCAACCTCCACAGCAGGTGGAGGTGGTACTACCTGTCCCTTCAACGGGTCCTCCACAACGGGGTCCCAAAGCAAAACAGGTTGTACTCGATGGATCCGAATTGACGCCGGCAAATCCAGCTCATAAGCATACGGGGATACTTGCTTTCGTACCCGAAAAGGTCCTTGGCGTTTCCAATCCAACTTGGGAATAGGGCGAGTAGTTGGCACATGTCGTGCATCCAACCACACCTTGGATCCGACCTGAATATTAGGTCCCGGAATACGTACTCTATTTGCACCTTCTTCTTGCACCGCAAGACTCTGCTTCATCTCCACTCTCAGGTGCTCATCAATCTGCTCCATCGTAGCCTGAACCTGATCTGCCTTCCATCGTCGTTGATCCCTTTCCTGAGTCGGTTCTCCGGCGAATTACATTCGCGGATCTACACCTTGGACTGCAAAAAAGGGGGCACACTTAATTGACTCGGATAGTCCATTATTCACAGCAAACTCAGCAAGAGGTAACCACTGCACCCAATCATCCTGTTGGTGATTAACGAATATACGGAGGTATTGTTCCATTCCTGCATTCATTCGTTCAGTCTGACCGTCTGTCTGTGGGTGAAATGCTGTAGACATTCGTCGGTCAATCCCTAACCGACTGCATATTTGTCCCCAGCAGGTCGAGGCAAACTGAGGTCCTCGGTCCGAGACAATAGACTTTGGTGACCCGTGGAGGCGTACGACTTCTCGAAGAAATAACTTAGCCAATCCTACAGCATCTATTCTTGTATGAAAAGGGACAAAGTGAGGCATTTTCGAAAGTCTGTCTACTACGACCCAGACTGCATCGAACCCTTCGCATTCCGGAAGTCCAACCACAAAATCCATTGAAATATCGTCCCATGGGTTCTCTGGTACAGGTAAAGGTCGAAGTACTCCGAACGTTGCATGTCTTGCGGTCCTAGACCGTTGGCAGCTATGGCAGTTCCGTACGTACTGATCCACCTGTTTCCGCATTTCCTTCCAATAATACTGTCTATGCAAAAGATCGAAGGTCTTTGCTCGTCCTGGGTGCTCAGCTAAGGCAGTATCATGATGCTCCTGCATTAATCGCAACCGTAACTGATCTCCTTCAGGAACATACCGCTTCCCTCTATACCATATCTGTCCCTCCTTTTCTATGCACTCTGCTACTGTAATATTCCTCAAACTACCACCCTGTCTAATAGCCTCCAATATCTTCTCAGGTAGCGGATCGTCCATATATGCTTGAGTGAAAAGGTCGACTATTGAAGGAACATCTTGTTCGGGCATATCGTTGGCTGATATCCTCAATTGTTCCGGAAGATTATGCGATTTTAAAACAACCTGTTCCATATTTTTTAATCTTTCATCCCCCCCCTCAGGGAGGTCTCCCGGCCTCCTCGTTGACGCATCTGCCTTTCCATTCGATTTTCCCGGACGGTAGACAATCTCATAATCAAACCGCGTTAAAAACTCGGACCACCGTGCTTGCCTCCTATTGAAAAGCTTCTTTGTCATAAAGTACTCGAGATTTTCACGATCAGTTATCAATTGTAAGGGGTAGGCGGCGCCTTCACACTCCGGTCTCCATTCTTCGAGTGCCTTGATAATCGCCATTAGCTCTTTATCATATATATTATAATTGCACTCTGCGGGTGTATGTTTCTTTGAATAATAAGCCAATGGATGTAATATTCCTTCATCATCTCGTTGTGACAATACCCCTGCTGACACATAGTCGGACGCATCTGATTCGATAATAACTTCTCCCTCATGATCGAAATGTCGAAGTGCTGGAGCCGTAGTAAACGCGGCTACCATCGTTTCGAAAGCGAGTTGTTGTTCTGACCCCCACACAAAGGGTTCATCTTTCATCGTAAGTCTGGTTAATGGTTCCGCTTTCTCAGAATACGTAGAAATACACCGCCGATAATAATTGCAAAACCCCAAAAACTGTTGTACTTCAAAGAGGTTATTTAATGGTCCGTTCTCCGTTTTCTTTTCCCTGCTCCAATTTCGTACGGTCTCGATCTTATCTTCATCCATCGAAATTCCTTTCGTTGAAATAATCAACCCTAAATACCTTACTGTTTCCTTATGGAATTCGCATTTCTCTGGCTTTGAATATAATCCTGCCTCTAGCAACCGTTGCATAATCCATTTAACATGGCCAATATGTTCTTCTTCAGAATCACTGTATATTAGGACATCATCCAGATATGCTGAAGCGAAATCATCCAGAGCTTGTCTAATGGCATTATTAATATATCCTTGGAAATCCGCTGGTGCATTGGTTGTCCCAAACTGCATTACCGTGGGTTCATACAACCCATACCTTGTCCGAAATGCTAACTTGTGTTCATCCCCTTACTTAACCCGGAGTAAGTTATATGCCCCTGTGACGTCCAACTTCGTATATATCCGGGCTTTTCCTAAAAGATTCAACGTTTCTTTTATCAACGGAAGGGGATATCGGTTTTTTATTGTCTTACTATTAATATCGCGATAATCAATGCAAAGTCGTAACCCTCCTTCTGGTTTCTTTGCAAACAACACTGGGGCTGCAAAAGGCGAAGACGATTGTCGAATAAACCCTTTTGACATATTCTCCTCCAGCCATTCTTTCAAGACGACCAGCTCTGCCCTGGACATCGAATACAATGGTCCCCACATTGGCGTTTCTCCATCCTTTAAGCGAACTTCATGATCAATCCCAGGTCGATGTGGCGGTAGCCGATCTGCCAACACCTGATTGAACAGCGTGAGAAATTCACGATACTGTTCGGGAATGATTTCTTTGAGGGAGCGTTCTTTCAAATCTTTTGCCTCGATAGCCTTACCAATATCATATAGGGAAGCCTTAAACAACTTAAGATTTCCTTTCTTGACAGTCCTAAAAAACGAGCCTCCATTGAGCATAGCAATATCCCCTCGAAACGGTCTTAAGGGTCGAATTTTTGGTTCAAATATATTTTTTACTGGATATCTCGGTTCTGGTGGTTCTTCTGAAACTCGTTGTACCGTTACTGATGTATCGTGGCAGTGCGTAATGCAATATTGTGAACCAAACGTAACCGTATTTGATACAAAACGCACGGCTTCATCGTGTAGCCGTAACCAGGGAATCCCGAGGACAATTGAATAATGGCCTAATTTTCGTAATGAACATGGGTAACTGTTCTTCATGTTCCTGTATCTTCATTCCAACTTTAGCAATATGCGTAATATCCCCGGATTCAATAGGTCTTCCATCGATAACCTCTACTTGTTTCTTTTCTTTCAGCTCTTGAAGTGGTATCCGATGATGGCGAGCAAAATCTTGATCCATAAATGCAATGCCAGTAGCTCCGCAATCAATCAGCGCATGCGTAGGTATCTCTTGGTTATTCACGGTCAATGAACAGGTTATAACTAAATGTTTGCCTGCCATTGAACCTTCCAACACCTCCACCTTGCTAACTGATAATCGCGAAATTCCAAAACATTTCAAAGCATTTAAAACAAAACGTTTTCCGTCAACCAAAGCGCCATCCTGCTTGGGTTGACCTAATCTTTTCCCGATTCCTCGGAACCACCCTTGGTTCCTACTTCCTTAACTTCCGCTCCAGCCGCCTTGAACGTCTGGGCCTTTTTCCTTGCCGCACATTCTGCTGCCCTGTGGTTAAACCCACCACAGTAAAAACACCTCCCATCCGCAAACCTCTTGGCTCTTTCCTCTGCCGAAATCCTTCTCTTGCCTGCGCTGAAATCCATTGGCGCTGGTCCGGTGTATCCGGCAACCGTTCCCGCAGGGGCCGTTTCCGGAGTTTTCGGAGCTGGAGGGGGCCTGGAGGAGGTGAAACCGATCACACTCCCTTTATTTTGTGCTGCTTTCTCCGAACGCCGTTGTCGTATTTGATTATCCCGCTTCTGGCAAACCGTCACGAACGCGGGAAGTTCCTCAGGCATATCGCTATAGGTAAAGGAGTCTTTCATCTCTTCAGACAGCCCTATCCTTACAGCGTTTCGAAGGGCCGAGGGATTCCAATCCAGAACGGCAGCAATAACTTGAAACTCAGCATAATACTGAGAGAACTCTCGGTTCTTGTGTTTTATTTCCCGTATCTTCCGTTCAGCGGTGGCTATTCGGACCGGGTCCCCAAAAGCTGCCTCCAGGAGCTGTACCAGCGCTGGTAGGTCATCCAACCCTATCGTTCCGTCTTCCCGGAGGTGTGGCAAGATTTGGCCTAACGCGACTCCCCTCAGGCGATTGAACGCGTACCGCATCTTCAACTGTTCGTCGGGATAGCTGGCGGGCTTGTGTCGTATGACCATCCGTAGTTGAGCGATCCAGCCTCTCAACTGAGTTCGATCTCTTCCTGAAAAGTCCAGGGAGTTGGGAAATTTGTGGCCTCTGTCTTCTGGAGCCTGGTGAGTAGCTGGGGCCGCTCTGGCTGTTAGCGTCAACGCATTCGCTAACTGCGTCCTCAAACCGCGGACTTCCTCTCCAGATTGCCGTGCGTCCCGGGTCATATCGTCCAGTTCCTGTCGTAATTCCTCACTGGTTCCTGGAGCCGATGGTCTCATCAAGGCTTCGTCCCGTTCGTTCCTCAGGGTCTGTATTTGTTGATCGAGCCTGGTATGGTCGCAGTGCGGGGGCAGGAACTGTTTTGATTGCAGGTCTGTGATCTGCCGCTGTAGGTCCATTATTTGTTGTGAGTGCTCGCAGACCCTCTGTACCTCTCGAATTGCTTGGGAGTATTGTGCCACCTGCATCAATACTTCCTGCGTCTGTGCAAACGCTTCCGTCAGCTGTTCATACCCGATGTTGTCTTTGTCTATCTCGATGAGTGCCATGATGGTGCCCTGATCCTCGATGGATACCAGGGCCGCTCGGGGTTCTGTTGAGTTTGACATTGCAACGATTAAGCACATCTACCTGTGCCAATTATATGGGTCAATCTCGGAAGGGGTTGGAGTCGGGGGTGCAATAACAATCAGCGGAAGCCCAAGAGATTTTGCTGTTGTTGCTGCTACTGCTGCGTGTCCGATTGTCGAATGTGATCCGGCGCAGTTATGGCCTTCGCAATCGCAAGGTTGTTCGGGGTCGCAAGGAAACCAGGAGTATGCTCCTGTATACCGAGTCCAATGCGGTCCAAACACAGGATCGTTAATGTCGAGTCTGCCGCCTTCCCTAGCTGCGTCTATCCAATAAGTATTCCACGGGGAGGGGACAGCTGATTGTTCCCAAAAATACACTTCGAGGGGTTCTTCCTCGAAGGATTCTGTAAGTATCTCTTCGATACTTTCTAAGGCGTTCAAATGTTCGGGTTCGAAAACAAGGCAAGGAATTCCAGCATGATCAAACCAATTCGTTCGAGAAGTGCACTTACTGTCGTACTGGTGCATTCGAATATGGTGATCGATGAGGGTACTGACGGATATTAAATCCGGTAAGTATTGGTAATTCGTCGACGCAATCATCGCAAACGTGTATCCAACAATGATTTGATGCTAGGTAAACCCAACAAGAAACGGAACAAGGTTCGGAACAATACTTACACCCTGTGGAGGGATGTAGGCACATTCAACATCAGGTTCAATGTTGTAGGACTCGTTCTAGTGTAACGGGCGGGGTCAGGTGTAGGTGATATTGGTAACACAAATGTGATATCGGGGAAACAAACAAGGCGCTTGAGATTCGTTTCGAGGGAGTCAAGACAAGACAAAAGTCGAAGCTGTTTCAAAGTCGTAACTTGCTTTGCTATACAAGAGAACGAGTAAAGAGAGAAGAAAAGGAAATCCTCCAACGCCATCAACAATCTCTGTATATACAATTCGTCTGCCACCCTCGAACCATTCCTCATGCTCCAATGTACCATCCGAATCTCATCCCATGATCTTACACACCACTCCAATATTCCTTACCATAACAACCATGCCACCTCACCTCACGTCGCAACACCTCAGACCACTTCTTTATCTAACTAAACTATAGCACCACTATCTCACCGCTTCCTCCGCGTCTTCCAAAGTCTCCGCCTTTCCGTAACACAATTCCTTCCATGCATTCCGTATCTTTCTTCTATTATCCCCAAGTATCTCCGTACCTTCTTGCGCCATGATAATATGTACCTCGTGTAAAAGCAATGTGTGAACCTGTTTTGTTACGTGTCAGCTTTTTCTGGATTTCAGTGACCAAATTGTGAGACAGGATTATTCGTCAGTGTGTGTGCAAGGGTTGAACGGGCCATCCGAATATTGTAAACTCCAAATCAGGTTTATTCTCGAACTACAAACTGTATATGATGTTGCCTGTTACCGCTAAATGATAAAGCGAAACCTAAATTTGAGACAAAATTCACTAACAGAGTATAAGTTAGTGATGTCATACGACTCATCGAAGGAGCAGTCAAAGCACATGGGAAACTCGGACAAATGACAGCCGACAGGCCGCATCAATCCATGCAGCCAACTATATATCTCTTCGCTCAAACCTCGTGCACATGGTTGAGAAATTGAAAACTGCTTATGGTACGTCATGGAAATTGAGGAGAATAAGCTAGATAAGGAATGGTGAGGAAGTCAGGCTATGAATATCAAAAACTAGTGTGTGGAGTGTTATGCCGTAAAGTGCCGGCCGAAAGCGTTCAAACGCAATGGGCCTACGTCATTGATCATGAAAATAAAGTGTATAGTGGTTGCTCAGAAACTGAGATTTCTCGAAGATCTTGGATTCAAATGATATCACATAGAAATCGTATAGTGGCTGTCAATAGAGGCTGTATGTATGTTTTGTACAATTGTTGTGCACCCAATGAGTGTCAGTAGGTCTCTAAGGTAAGCTCAAAGGTGAGCGTCAATGGAGCACCAACGATTTATAGTCATATCTATTCAGCAATCACCCGCTTGCATAGTCGCATCCATCCAAAGACGAAGTATTGGCTGGCTGAGTAGGGAAAATGGCAAGCCATAGGCACATTGCCCCGTCATAGAAATGAGCGCCAACGGAGCGTCAACGATTCTTGGTCTTACATCCTGTATAATTGCTGGGTGGTGCAACAACATTTAGACATAACAATAATTTTGGCGGCCTTTATAGGTAAAAACGCAACAGACAATATCGCGACTGCCTCCTACGAATGAGCGTCACCTGAGCGTCAATGATTGTTGGCATTGCATCATTGAAAATTCAGAGGGTTTCGCTGCATCCTTGACTTATAATCGAACTATCGCCCGCCATTCTAGGCAAATCATGGTTGCGACAACGGCGGGACTATGTCCTTAATAGGAGCATCAATGGAGCGTCAAGGGCGATTGGCCTTGCATGATGGATAATGGAAGCACTGCGTGGCGACATTGAACAATCATCGAACTATCGGCCGCCTTTCTACACGAAAATGGTTGCGACAACATCGCTACTATGTCCTAGGAATCAGCGTCAACGGAGCGTCAACGACTTCTGGCCTTGCATCTTGGAAAAGGTAAGGCTTGTGCGGCGACATTGACTCATAATTGAGCTATTGGCTGCTGTTCTGCGCAAAATTGCATTTGGTAAGATCGTTACCTTGTCGCAAAATGACTGTCAATGGAGTGTCAACGATTTTTGATCCAGCATGTTGGACAATCGAACGGCAATGGAACGCAGATAACCCAGAATGAACTCATCGGCAGCCTTTAATCGCAAAAATGTAAGTGATGATATCGCGTACGCCGCCTACTATTGAGCGCCCACACAGCGTCAACAGTTCTGGTGGATGCACAGATCGCTATGCAGCAATGTACTGCATATTGCAGTTCCTACATCGAGTTTTACGCTGTCAGTCTTCGCAATCTATCCTTGTATACAACATCTCAAATATGCATGCAATGTCTCACAGTTATGATTTTTTTGCTTGTAGTTGTAGTGTCAATATTTACAAAGTCGAAGTCTGCTTTGCTGTATTGTCAGTAACGCCAGTCTTTCGAGTCGGATCAAACAGCATTCGAATTCTCACCGCCATGTCAGATTCCAAATCTTTGAACACCTCTTTACTGGAGGTTATTATCCCTTCCAAAGATGAACGTGTGTTTATTCGTGATTTGAGCGACCTTACATTGCAAATCATTCTTGATGTGTGGTGGGATTCGAGGCTCGAAGGGGCCTATTGCTTGGAATAATTCTAGACATGCGCCGTCATGGCGATTCTATATACACTGCGGAATTGAAGTGACCGGCAGCCCTGGCATCATAAGCATCGTTTGTCATCAAGTCCTTTGCCATCCATCAGAACATGGGACCAGCTCAATGTGGAAACATTTGCTTGCAAAAGCTCCCATCGCAAAGTTGAACAAAATAACAGAGACAGAAGTTCCCGAAAGGACAAGTCCCATGGTTGATGACACAGCTTTGGCCATCTTGAAGAGGCAAGGAAGTCGAGGAATCACAATAGTAAGTATGCAGAGGAAAATCAGATTTGACATCCAGTTTAATCCGTATTAATTGAAATGGCAGAGCAAACATTCCAAATTGGCAGATGAAGACTTTGACACTGCCAAATTTCACCAAGACTGGTGGAGTCGATACCTCATGGTAGCATTTGTTTTGACTCATAGTCCATGGGAAGCAATATCAAATCTCGAGCTACAGCAGTCATTTAAAGCATTACGCGATGACCTTGTGCTGCCGTCCACTACAACCCTGAGCAACATTTGGCTTGGGGGATATGCACTGGCAGCGGATGCAATTGAGAAGCAATTGCCGCCACGAAACAAAGTTAGTTTAGCTTTGGACGGATTGACATCAACGAACAAATTGGTCATAACGTCGGTCACTGTTCATTATATGGATCGAAAGTGGGCATTGTGTGAAGTTCAACTCGCTTTCAATGAGGATGATCGCCTATTCTCTTCCCGTTCCAACAGCTACAGAACGATGATATGGCAAGGGCCAACATACGGGAGAAAGGATAGCTGTACATATGATGGATGTGCTGGATCGTTTGGAGCTCACAGACGACCGTTTGCTGGGTATTACCACAAATAATGCTGCCTCCAATTACTCGATGACACACGAGCTGCAATCAACACTTGAGGGCTCTGAAGTCGGGTGGCCTGCATTGATGAATCAAATACCGGGCATGGCACAAGTCATAGAGGTGGCAGTAGGTGCATTCATGAGCAGTTTTGGTGTAATAGGCCGCACCACATCGTGGGAAGCCCATGTGGGCGATCAGGAAGTTGGACAGAATGAAAGTATAGTCATCGGGAATACTCAAAGACTTCGAAAAGAGGGCAATGCTAGAATCAACTGGGTGTCGGCCACGAGACCTGGTTTGGCAAAGACAATTGACAAAGTACGTATTTCATGATAATTTGAAAGTCCCGAAACTGACCTTCATAAAGCAGAGAATGCTTGCTGGATTGAGTACGCTGACACCTGGTCGTCGAACACAGTTCATTGACTTTCAAAAAGTTACAGTCCGCATTGCAGAACTTCCTATTATGGAGGGGAAGACATGTTGCAACTCAACACTGGTGATACTTGAGCGGGCCTACAGATTCCAGGAATTCTCACCCGAATTGCTTCACAATCCCAAATACACTGACTACCGGCCACTGTTCACAACTCAAGCTGAATGGACCATAGTGAAGTATGTCAGGGAAGTATTGGGGCCATTGAGAGATTGGACCCTTTGGATGTCGAAGAGGCATACAGTCACATTGCATCATGTTATCACAGTGTACAATGACAAGTTTGATCACATGGATGGCGTGATGCGAGCTGTGTCTAAGAAGAAAACTCCAGGGAAAGAAGACTTGTTCTTTGCGGTGAAGTTAGCTAAACAGAAGCTGTCGAAATACTACACCAAAGTGACTCCAATGACGGGCATGCATGTAACCTCTGCACATATCCTGGATCCTTTCCGGAAGTTGCAATCGTTCAGAAAGTAGAATAAGGGAATGTATATCGATCCCGAGGACGAGACATCCTACACTACCCAATACCTAGAGCCCGTTCTGAAGTAAGTGGAGAATGAATACTGTGCCAAACATCGACGCATCCCCGTCAATAAATACCAAAGCTTACCGAGCGGCAATCACATCTCCTCTGCAAAGGCTTCACGATCCTGTCAATCATCCTTTGATCCATATGATTTGTCCAGTGATGATGAAGAAGAATTAACGCCTAACAATGTGACTGAGACAACACCTGGACAAAGCGATCGCGCTCCCCGGTTATTGACCGCCGCCAAGTTTCGATTTCAATTCGCCCTCTGAAGCACCAAAGAACTGGGGGCAAATTAATCCAAATCTCGATGATTACCATTCCAAACCAATTGAGTTTAGCATTACATTCTGGATACCGGACATAACCGACTGGTGGAGTCAAGAGGAGGAAATGCACTCAAAGTATGTGGATCTCTCCAATGTGGCGCGTGACATATTGTCTATCATACCACATGGTGTCGGAGTGGAGCCCAGCTTTTCCCTTGGCGGAGGTGTCATCGGCTGGAGGCAGTCAAGAACCACAGGCGAGTCCCTTCGCGAAGAAGCAGTTGTAAGGCAGATTGCTCGCGCCATTAACGGGATGTTGGCAGGTACTGATCCAGAATTGGATAATGCAAACACAGAAAGCGACTCGGCAATGAAGACAGAGGCGGAGGAAAGGAAACTGCAGAGAATGGCCAAAGTTCATGACTTTTTGGACATGTGGCAGGGCGGCCAAAACCTCCGTGCTACGAAGCAGGAATCTCACGCTCAAACCCGCGGATAACTGCCGTGGGATATATTTCGGACACTGAAGAGATTGTCAAAGCATCCTGGTCAATCTTCCAACATGATGATGCAGCTGCATTCAAATTCTCAGAAAGATCTCTTTTGCCACCAGCTTTGTCTGCAAAGAACCTCCCTGGAGGACGAACTCAAATCTTAAATGTCCGCCGAATCCGGAGAATCAAGCGTCATTCAGGCGAAAGTGATGAGGATAGCGCACCTGAAAGCATTTCGGACACTGAAGATTGGCTTAACTGGAATGGGGACTTAGATAATCCAAATGACAGTGAAGATGATTGCGCGGCGGATATTCAATCCGATATGGACCAAGATAATAGCATTGAGGATCGGGAATCTCAATAGCAGTGGGACGTGAGCGCCGCGCCAAATGTTTCCGGATTAATTTGGTCTACACGGACATCAAAGAGACAGGGTGTATAGGTGTTGGTGACTGTCAATGCAATCGAAACCAGAAGGAACATAGGGGTGAAAAAAAAGTAGGACAGAATGCGTCAATGTTTCACCAGCTTCTTTATGTATCTTGACTGAGTGTTTTAGTTAGAGATATATTATGGGCGAATGGTGAGCAGAAGCTTGTAAATATCGGATGATAAACAGATCTATAGCAGACGCAATGAAGCTTTTGGCAAGACACAGAAATTTTAGTCATATGTGAGCGAACAGTGCAAGAATGTTACTGCGCTCTGCTTTCCACAGGGCCAAGTCTTAATCTGGAAGAAAGACTTCCCATAAGTTCAAATCATGATGCAAACCACTGTCGATGGCTGCCGATGTTGAATGGACAATTGAGTAAATTGACCGTCAACGGAGCGTCAACAATATGTGGTCATGTAAATACAGTAATTAAATAGTGCTTTGGTCGCAGTTAGGCATAACCGATGTATTGGCAGTTTGTATTGGCAAAAGAGATAGCAACGCAGTTATCGCCCCATTCTGATAATGAGCATCAACAGAGCGTCAACGATTTGTGGTTATGTAAGTACAGTAATTACACAGTGGTTTGGTCGCTGTTAGGCATAATCGATGAATTAGCAGCTTTTATTGGCAAAAGAAAGAGCCACACGGTCATCACCCCATTCTGAGGATAATTGTCAACGGAGAATCAACGATTTGTGGGTATGTCAGTACAGTAATTAAACAGTGCTTTGGTCGTTGTTAGGCATGATCGATGTATTGGCAGCTTTCATTGGAAAAAGTGACAACAACACGGTCATGGAGCCATTCTGACAATGCGCGTCCACAGAGTGTGCATGATTTTTAGCTTCACATCTTGGTTAATTTATGTTCCAATTGGTTGGATACATCCATTTATCAAATATTGGCAGCCTTTATTGGCACAAACAACAGCACAATGCTGCCTGCCGCATCCTGAAAATGAGCGTCAACGGAGCGTCAATTGTTTTAGTTGTTACATATTTGGTAATCAAGTCATTGCGCTAATCTTCATGTTCATAACGGAAATATTGACCGCCATTATTGGCAAAAATACAATATACCAAACGTAAAATACCGATTCATAATTGATCTATATTGCAAGCTGCAAAGCATACAAAAACATATCATTGGTTGTTGAAAACGCCATTTTGATATGATACAATTAACAAACTCCAAAAACAAGAGCCTTATTTGAATCTAAAGATGGACCCGCTGGGCGACCAGCAGACAACCCGCCCAGTTCAGACTTGTTGGTAGTTTACCTTTGAACCCTACCCGAGTTGACCATTCGGGTTTATTGACGACCCCGACCACCAATTTGCAACGGTTTGGTTTGGACCAGGACCCGGACCCGATGTGACAGTCCGGAACCATTGCTAACACTACCTACACTGTCAGTTCCAGCCCGCTTGAATGACCAAAGGAGGATGAATGCGACTGATGCGACGTGACGACGTGACGTCAGGTAAACCAGCCACAATGGTGACCCAAGAGGGCAATAGCCTTATTGGACAAAAGATTGAGAAACCCCGAGTTGAGCGAGATATGGACATGGTGGACCTAGGAGAGGCCAGCGGCAAGGCTGACCAAAAATTGGGAAAGAACACTCCTGTGCTCTTAGTGGCTGCAAGCGAGTAGTGGGAGTGTAACAAGGATGGGAAAAGACTGCGGAACTGTCACGGCGCGGGTTACGGGTGATTGGGAACATGGTACGAAGAATGGTATTGGGTGAGCGGAAGGAACTGGAGTGATAGAACAGCGGAGAGGTTGGTAGACGCGGAGATGTTGTTAGAATGATAGATTATGGTGGCAATATAATTTGTTACAATGAGGAAGTGGTCTGAGGGGTTACGACGTCGGATGTTGTGGCATGGTTGTAATGATAAGAGTTGGGTTGATGGTGTGTAATATCATGGGTGGATAGTCGGATGGTACATCGGAGTATGCGGAATGATTCGAGGGTGGCAGACGAAGTGTATATGAAGAGAAGTAGTTGGTGTTGGAGGATTTCCTTTCTTCTCTCTTTACTCATTCTCTTGTTTAGCAAACCAAGCAGGACTTTGACCAAGCATTGATTCTTGTGCTGTCTTGATTCACTCGATACGAACTTCGAAGTGTCTTATTCTCATTACGATACTGCATTACTATAACCAATATCAGCTACGTCCGACCCTGCCTGTTGCAGAAACGAGACCTCGCCGCTAGTGAGCGCTCCGGGAGACTGGTGAAGTGGAATGGTGGGAACAGTGGGAACAGTGGGAACTAGAAGTACGAGACTTAGGCTTAGGACCAGAGCCGTCTGCACGAAAAATTATGTGAAAGACAGGGATTAGATCCCTGCTCGGCGGTAAATCTGCGTGGCAACGGGAGCACCACATCAAACTTGCTTCCCAACTAGGTTTAGCGCCGAGCGGACAGGGGTTTTCATCACGCATGACGTAGGTTTTCATCACCATCGCTCTCAACTGGGTTTAGCGCCGGAGTTTTCATCTCACATCATGTGAGTTTTCATCACCATCGCTGTCAACTGGGTTTAGCTCCGCGTCGTACGTGAGTTTTGTCACGACCTTACGCGACGCGTAACTCATAGAGAAGCTGCTTTTGGGTCAGTAATACAAGTATATTTGACGCGTGGTACTATGATGTCCTATGGACCTACGCACTGACTACATTACTATGATACACATGCGATTGTGCGGTGCATACAACAAACTTGAAAGCAAGCTGGCAGATACAGTTCATTGCACGCTCCCAAGGAAGCTCTGAAGTACACTCATGATTGCACTCGATTGCACACTACCAGCCTGCTTGACTGTACGCTCCCAGGTACACCAAGTATGTTCTCAAATACACTCCCGGGCATGCTCTCAAGGACTCCCAATTGCACTCGATGGCACACTCCCGGCCTGCTTGACTGTGTGCTCCCAAGTAAGCTCTCAACCATACTCTTGACCACGCTCTCAAATACACTCCCAATTGCACTCAAAGACACGCTCCCAGCCTGCTTGACTATATGCTCCCATGTAATATATGCTCCAAGTAAGCTCTCAAGTATACATCCCAGCACGATCTCCAGTACCCTCCCAATAGTACTCGAGACGCCAGGCACAGGAAGGGGTGAGGCTGGTGGGGTATGGCGGACGGTGATTGGCGGACGGTGAACAGCGGACGGCGTGTGGAGGGTGGCGTGTGGCAGGAGGCAGGTGGTGTATGTTGACCTAAATCATGACGTCGGTCGATATGTTAGTCCGAACCTTATCTTTAGCGGGGCCACCATGACAAGATCTCACGATGCCTCAAGACTAAGCCATACAGTTCACCCGGATGCTGACAAAGTAAGCTGAGAATTTGCAAACCGTCCCACTGCACCGTCTGGAACAAGTCTTAGTAGATGGCCGAGTGTGAAACCGTGTGGGGCAAAGAGTATGCTGCGGTGGGTGAAAAAAGGGGTGGAGCTGCGCCAGTAGTGATGATATGAATATGCCAAGGCAGCTAACCGCAACTAGACTAGTTGCAAGTATGTGTCTGTGGACAAACACTTGTAACTAAGCATAAACATGAATGCTTCATAGATCCACGCAATTTGTGCGGTTCCTCACACACTCTTGCCGAGCCTTCTTAGGTCCACGCAAATTGTGCAGTTTCTCACGACCGGGTAACCCTATCACATCCTCTCACCCTCTTCTTACGCCGCTTGAGTCAGAACTGCTCTTTCTCAAGAATTCCCTTTGGATGCCGGGAGAGGTGCGGCGGAGTGTTGATGATGGGCTCTCTGCTTTCTAGCTCCGTCATTTCACCACAGCGCACTCCATAATTGCAGTTGATCAGTGCACGCAGTATTCAATAGATTTCAAGTATACCTACATATACAGCGGAGAGATAAGTCAAGCGAGCCGGATCCATGCCCAATGAATGCAAATATGGCTACCGCAGTAGTTCCGAATGGGTTACCGGACGAGTCGAAATATGGCTACCGGAACTGTTCCGAACAGGATACCGAATGAGCCGAAATAGGGCAACCAAGTAGTTTCGAACGGGGTACCAAACGAGTGGAAATCCGGCTACCGAATAGGTCCCGAGGACGATTGACAATGACCACCAATCATTCCGAATAGTTTACCGAATGGTATCACAAGACAAAGTTGAGATTGAGGACACTGGGACCTCGTACGACAGTAGAGAATTGCATGGGTACTTGAGGGGGCTGAGGTAAAACAACTGCGCTAATGGCAGTATCGGAAAGAAATCGGTAAGAGTGGAGGGATTTTGACTTCCAGGAGTATAGAAGGAAAGCAAGAGAATCGAACGCCATGCAGTGGTATAGGGTTCTCGAGATGCAGCCAATTTTGTATGTATTGACTTGTAACAGCTTGGTACTAGTTGATGGAATCAAAGGCTATGTTCTACAGTAAGAACAAGCGGTTCACAACCTCCCTGATGGTCTCCAATAAGCTAACGACTATCCAGTATACAAGCGACGAGATCTTAATCGTACTGTAGTGAATTCAGAAGCATATTAGCAAATATAACTCAAGCATATATTCCAGAGAAAGCGACGTAGTAATGAGATTATACTTAATTAAATTGAACACTTCCGCCGTCATAACACATTCCAAGTATAGATGCTGTTCGAAGCCCCTCCCATTGTCGAAGCTAAACATATCCTAGACGCAATCTGGCGCCACTACCCTGTTCACTAAAGGAGCTCAAAAGTAGCCGCTGTTGTCTGTGTCAACTTATAAGGCAGATGGATACTCGATTGATACTGTGGACAATGTTGAAAATATCAGTATCATACAATCAGGAAAACACTTGAATTAGGAACGAACTAACTGTGTTGCGCTAAGTCAGGCTCCGTACAAAGTCAGGTGTCGGTGGCAACACAAGAACGGACTGAAGCCAGATACTTCAACTTGAGGAATAACAGAGGTAGTTGTACACGTGTAATCCCTTTGTATACCAGAACAGTACAGAATCAAGATGCTGCGACACGAGCAATCATAAAGTGCAACAACATAGATACACATAGAGCCTGATGAATGAGCGAGGGGAAATGGTGACAGCTATAGTGCTGTCGAGATGTGAGATGAGAGATGGTAGTTTTTACCCCTGAATGTGCCACAAGATAAACTCTGACCAATCGGGACCCTAAGTTTCATGCTTCGTCAACCAATCACAATAGGACTTGCTCAATGCCTTCATATATGTTAATATGCAGTTGCTACTGACTGCCATTGTAATATAAACTGTAATTAGTAAATCGTTCTGTAGCTCTGAAATCGAGGTGCATTTTAATCTGCTGAGTAGATAATTCATAACAGTCCGTCCAATAATCTACTGGCGATCTGTCTCAACTAATATGTAATCAGCTTTTGAAAAAGGGGTTTCATATTCAGATCCTCATCATTCCTAGCATTTGTTCGATTCCAATTGTTTTACCGAGTACTCAATTGTACATTACCGACTGCAGTCTCACCACTGATATCATCTACAGATCAATTGAACATGTCCAATGTCGGGGGACGCCCACGCAAATATGCCACCGAAGTTGAAAGGAATGCTGCACATAAAGAACAGCAAGCCGCCTATAGGCAACGACAGGCTATGAAGAAGTTAGCAAAAGATGCAAAGAGTACTCTGCAATAACCTGTAGTTGGAAGTGCTTTAGCTAATGTACCACGCTGAATAGACGCACCTGAGCCAGCTCCAGTAGCCTCAGAGAAGCAACCACCAGTCGCACCTGTACACCCAAGAGCTCCTACGCTCAGCACACGCGAATCTAGAACACCAGTCCTTCCGCAAGTCACAGATGCTACCAAGGCAGTACAGGGTCACCTGCAAAGACCGGTTGGTAGCAGGCCTTTATATCGGGAATCTAGTGTCGCATCCTCTTCAGCAACCTCAATATCGCGGACAACAAGCAAAACAGTACAAGCGAGCGACAGCGAAGAACGGATGTATAATCCTATTGATAGTGTTGATGCTGTGTCAGAGCTAACGAGAATAATGGGTGAGTTGCCAATTCCAAACCAAATAATTCCATCAAACTCTAACTGTTATATAGGGGAATGGCCAATATTAGGAAAAGAAAAGGATCGAACGAGCCGCGGCCAAGAGTACTTGCAGGAAGACCCCAATGAACAAAATTACAGTCCAGAAGGATTACTTACAAGTGAGGACAACCATATCTGTTATCCAAGAAGATCCTAATATGTCCTAGAGTCTTCTAGCACAAGTCCAATCATGTTTGGGATCCATGAGCAAAGTTCGAGCCCTATCAGAAGCCCGATAGGAAGTCCAATATTCAGTTCTAGCCTGGTCAGGAGTCCAATAATCAGTTCAAGCTCGGTAGGAAGTCCAATATTCAGTTCTAGCCCCGTCAGAAGCTCGCAAGGAAGTCCAATATTTGCAACAGACGCTTGTATTTCAGACAATGATGAACCGACCGATCGTTCGATCTTTACTCTAGACCACTCCCCCATGCCAGCAGTTGGAACGTTAAGGTCGCCACTGGGATCTCTGTCAAATGCTACAATTAGCAGTGACAACTCTCTGGATGAGGACTCCGAAGATGATCTGGACTACATCTTGGGGAATGAATTGTCGTCAACGAGCGGTGAAGAAGATCATATGGAAGATCCAGATTCCGAGGATTCTCAGCACAGCGCTTTGGAGGAGGCTGAAAGAGACCACAATGCAGCAATAGTAAACATCCCGAGAACTGAAGCGCTCGCCAAAACGTCTGCATTTCTAGTCAAAAACCTACTCCAATTTCAATGTTGTATGGAACATGGAGTTACCTCAGCTGAATATCAAAAAAGATGGACCCACCGTGAACACCTGACAACGACAAAAGCAGACGATGACATGACCAGCATTGCTCAGCCTCAGATTCATCCCACTACAAAGGAATGCACTATGTCGATGATTACGTCAAAAGCTGGCACATTATTGGAATGTGGCCAAATGAACCATATTTTTGAGCCAGGAAAGTTGCTTGATCCAACACGTTCAAAGGTCAGCAATCCGAGTAAGGTGTTTCGTGCTCTATGCACTGGCACTATATCTAGCGAAGAATCAGCTCCAGATACATGCTCTGAGTCAGACATTCCAGTTTGCTTGTCACTTGCCTTATCCTCAGCAGCCAATGATGACTTGCGTTCCATGCAGGTCAATACCGTGTATGATATTGACAGCGTTGTCTGTGTTTCTTCATCATTATCTGTCGCAAAACGAGGTCTCCGGTTCATTTCCTACCCTATCCAACCAAATAACATCAAGTCTGATCTCCACATCAAGTTAGATGTGACTGTCTCTGAGGGGGTGACACAATCACTCAAGATTCACAAAATACCTCACTTTCAACTGGGATTCACAGAAGGGTTTTTCAACCTGTCACTATTGGTCTTCTTCCCTCGCTTATATCGGAAAAATCAGCAAAGCACATTTCCCCGGGAAGATATAATCAGAGAGTTTATGGATATTATACTGCTTCCTAGTATACGCCGGGTGGTTCCAAATAATGTCTCACAACACTATCCATTTAACTTCGAGCATGGAAAAGCTAAAGCCAAAGCCGATTCTCTCGAGCCTCAGTCCAAGGTCGATTACAAAGCCAGGACGCAGCTACTGCAATACTTCATAGCTCCCCAGTATCTTGAACAGATCTGGGAGACTTGTCAACTCCTCACAGATGAACTGGAATGTCATCACTTCAGGGATATGAAGTTGCTGATTAATGGCAAAAACCTGAAGCTGAAGACCAAGAGTACGGGTGCTCTGCTTTGTTTTGAAGAATTTCGAAGCCTGTGGGATATGAACCTGGACGTCCAGTTTCTCAACCCTCGTCTATCCTGGATTGACTATGGAAAGGAATGTCTCAGTTCCAAAGATGGCGATACCTATCTCTGGCGGACTTGCTGCCTCCAGTCGATCGCAATTCAGCAGCGGAAGGCTTCCGGCATGAAAAAAGGTGGATTCAAAGTGAGCCATTACTTTTGGGGTTTGACTGCGGATGCTGGCAATATGACGATCGAGCCAACAAACTCTAAAAATCCAATGCGCAGAGCAGGCCTAATGTACTCGCAGTACTATTCATCCACCAAGGAGATCTTAGATGCAGGCAAGACATATCCCTTCGACAATGACGCTCTGGAATATCTCGCTGCGGACACCAAAATTAGCGACATGCAAAAGTCTGCTGGAGCAGCAATTCCCTTCCAACGGCCTGTGTTACAGCGTGCATATATAACTTCGAGAGACCGATGTCTTCATTCCCTAGGTTGCACCAGAGGTACAATGATCGCAAATCGTATCACTTATGGAGTCCGAGAAGAGCACAGAGTGACTTTCGAGCTCTCATATGAATGGATAGTACCTCAACTCCAACGTACTTTGTTAGAACCCGAGCAGCCCCTCTCGGACCAGAATTTGCACTCTGCAATGATGCCTCCATACTTTATCATTCCTACACAAACTACTAGGAAGTTCATGTTGTTCAACATCCTTCGTTTTGCATATCCATTTGAGTGGGTTCTTTCGATGAACAAGCCTGACGATATACCTTACGATACCACACTATTCTTATTCGCCATGCTGAAAATGTTGAGAGCATGTGCTGGTGCCGACCTGCTCGTGGATAAATCCGCCATTTGGAGAAGAATGGTATCCAAGAAAGATGGCTCCCGGTACTTTGGCCTTGGCTTGCGCGACTCTCTAAATAGATATGGATTCGGATGGATCGCAACGGATCGCATAGATTGGAACAAATTCCAGTTTCTGCCTGAGGTTGCACCCACTCTATTTAACGACCGCCAGCTTGTATCCATGTATAAGAAGAGGGTAAATTTGGTGGGATCATTGACTCAGACAATACGTGAGGTAGAGGAATCGCTCTCTCTACTGCAACATATTCAGAACGGACAACTGCGATCAGCTGCTGTTAACCAAAGGCAAACGAAATCTCATGCCTATCATCTTATCTTCGACTGGTACAATCATGACCTAATCTATGCATTCCGTCGAGATATCTGGTGCAACTTTGCGGACACTCAGATGCATTGGGATCCCGAAGAGAGGAAATCATGCAGAAGTGGTTCCGTAGCCCTTACCGTCTCCAATCTCAAGCGCTACACTCACCCAGAGAAGTATCCATGGAGGTTTGCCAAACACAGCAATAGGTACCCCCTCAATGCAGTAGCCAAACTCCGGTATATCTGGGACTTCAATGATGGTGAAGTTAGACGTTGGGATAGGAAGGGTTGGCGAACCTTGTTCCAGTCATGCCACAACAACATCACCTCCGTATTGGGCCCAGAGAGTGCTAAGTGCTGGAACGACCGCTTCTTCGCAACATTTCTCAGGTACAACTGGATCTTTCCCCACCCGCCTGCCAATTCCTTCAATCAAACAACCAATGGCAGTTACCTTTGGCACAGCGCAGTCCAGGAGAGTGTTAAAGGTCCTCTGAACATGATCCAGGATGATGAGATGCACGACGTCTGCGACCTAACTCTAGGAAAGTGGAATTCGGGATGTACACCAGGTGCCTATATACGGGGAAGACCACCTGCTCTCCCGTACCTTAGGTTTTGTCGAGTAAAAAAACAGGTCTTTGATACAGTTAAAAATGAGTCTCGGCCGTTGACGATCAATAGCGGCAGGTGGTTTGAGCCTTGAAAGGGATTGCGCTGCTGAACAGTTGCTGCAATTGAATGGGGTGCTATAGTCGAACGGGTGTCGTGTAATTTGTGATAGATACTCCTTGGCGTTTGGTTGTTTCTTTGGTCTATACCCGGGGTTATGGCGTTGGCGTTGGCGGTGACTGAGGATTTACAAGCTACGGCTGCTCTCCAAGTTATGGGGCTTCATTGTAGATATTGGTTTGAATTGGAGGATATTGGTTTGAATTGGAGCAAAGGTCGCTCAGAAGCATAGTCTATGCAAGGTTAAGCTTATGGAATTCAAAAACATATAGATAGACGAGCAGTACCTAGACTGTTAGATAAGTCTACCATACACCTTAGCAACAATATTCCTGCCCAATGCCTTCAGAGTAGTGCTGGCAGGTTAGCAAACATATGACAAGCAATGTTATAGAGTTGAGATGTTCTAATATATAATGCTCTCGCCTAGATAGACAATCGCTACAACACAACCAGTACTATCAATTGAATTATCAGAAGATTCACCGCCACCCCTAGGGGCTTCAAACACTCGATACTTAAACTTGACCTATATGCACTTGTAAGCCAATGACAACCGGGCATGGATATACTACCAATTGTTAGAAAGATTGTAACCTAGGAATGTAACAATCTAAATACCTAAAACCTGAAAATCGAAAACTCACAACAAATCCATAAAACGAAAATCAGAAACTCACGAGATAAAAGAAACAAACTAGTGCACTCGCTCTTCCCCCGCATGTACTTTATTGTATCATATACAGACATTTTCAGCACTAGAACAGGCACGGAAGCAAAACCGAAACGAAACAGTAAACGAACCATAAACAGAGGTGCCAATCCATAAACAGAGGTGCCACCTCGGAGGAGCGGAGGTCATCACTCCACCTGAACTCTCCCAAACGCTGCGGTGGCCCACAAATGATGTGGAGGGGGTTTAAGGGGAGTGTTCTGGTGAGTTCTGGAAGCGGCGAGCAATTTGGAAGACTTGCTCAGGGTGGTAGTCGATATAGGCTTTGGATGGTCTTCGTGCGCAGGCCGCGTTCGCCGAGTGTGGAGGCCCCATAGTGAGCAGTTGTTCCAATGCTGGGAAGGGCGTGATTCCTCATACCGCGCAGAAGTGGACAAAGTCGTTTCTTGGTGTGGTGTATGTGCACCGAGTCTGGGAGCTGAGTCCCCACAAGATATCGTGCGGCTTGGGGGGGGAGGTTGCAATCTTCGTACCAAGTGTCGGCACATCGTTTGCGATTGGTTGAGGATTTGTTTCTATTGTAAATTTGGGCAGAGGTTAGCGATTTTTCTTGTTTCCCATCGTGAAAGCGCATCGTCAAGAGCGTTTTCTTGGGTCAGGATCCACACGCAGTGGAGCTCGATATCGTGAAGTGCTAGGTGCATGGTTATTTGCCGGAGTGGGCTTATTGCCTGGTCTTTGATGCTTCCTTTTGTAAGTGCTGCCACGACTGCCTCATTGTTGCACTGTAGTTTGATGGTACAGGCTGTGGACTCGATTGTCCAGGTGCGTAGTGCGTGAAGAACGGCGTACATTTCTTTAAAGTTGATGTGTTTGGCTTTGTGCCTCTGTGGGACCATAGTACTGAAGAGCTGGGATGATGAGCGTATGCTAGACAGAGTTTCTCCTGGTCTGAGAAAGTAGCCCCCGATTCCTTGCTGTCCAGATGCGTCTGTCCATAACTGAGCGTGGGCAGTGTAGTAGTCGGATTCCGTTCCATTGCGGAGGAACACCTGGCACCAGGTGAGGTCTTTCTTGATTTCTGATGAGATTCGTATGTGGTGGTTCGAGGTGTCGATGTAAGGGTGTCGTAGAGTCGGCGAAGGAAGGGGCGGCTATCTGGTACCACTTTGGGGGCAAACGACAAGAAGCCCACAGTCGTTTCCAGGTTTCTGTGTTACTGAGTAGTGTTCAAGTGTGGAGTTGACCAGTGCCATCGCTTTTTGGTGCTTGTCCTGCGGTAGGCATGCGTCCATCACTTCTGTGTCGATCTCGATGCCGAGGGATTTGATGCAGTGTCCTTCTTCGTTCTTTTCCTCCTTGACTCGAAATCCCAGGTTGCTGCAGATCTGACTGAAGTCTACTTTGTACTTGTTTAGTGTGTCGGAGAGTATTGCGAAGTGCGGAAAGATGGCGAGGAAGTCTTCAAGGTAGTGGAGCATATGTTCCCAGCCCCGCTGGGTTTGGAGGATCCATTCCAAGGCCGATGCGAAGAGGTCAATGATGGCTGGCGATGTACGGCAGCCGAATGGGAGGAATTGGTCGCACCACCATGTTCCCATCCAGCCGAATCCGAGTAACCACCAGTGGTCAGGGTGTACCAGAATGTGGCGAGATGCGTCTGCGAGGTCTCGTTTGATTAGGATTGCTCCGGGTCCGCAGGTCTGTACTACGGCTACGGCATCGTCGGATCGTGTGTATGTGAGTGTCCCCCATGCTTGAGGCATATAGTCATTGACTGAGTGCCCGCTTGGCGATGATAAGTGGTGGATTATCCTCCAGCTGCCATCTGGCTTCGGTGCTAGTCCAAGTGGCAATATTATGTATTTAGCTGGCAGGGTTGTAATTCTGAGGATTTGGCTGGTACCTGCTCGTTTTTCGATGTCGTTCGTGATTGAGGTGGGGTCGTTGAGGGCCGATGGCAGATTTGCACCAAGCATGAATTGCGGTGGGCCGGTATAGGCAATGAATGATAATGTCTATAAGTGTGTTTCGTAGGCCTGGGTGTGGGTGGTTCTGTAGCCAATAGTCCCATCCTGTTTCGAGTAAAGGTTCGCGGTTTCTGACATTTGGTTGGCAGGTGTCAGTGAGTGTGAACGGAAACTCGAGTTGAGGGCTCCGGAGCCTCGTGGGCGCTGTCCCTTTGCCCATTGGAGGGCATGCAAGCCCCTATTGCCGACGGGATATGCGCTGGCTCAGTGGAGTGCCTTGGTTTTTGGCTGCACTGTTTGGCTGGATGAGGTCTTTCACAGATCGTACAGGCGTGAGTATAGCGGCAGGCCGGGTAGGTGCAGGTGTCTTTGTTATAGTCGTTGCAGATCTCATCTCCAGAACTGCTGCGGTTGGCTGGGCCGTGCGGCGCACCGGCTGTGTGTGCTCGTTTCGCAGGGTGTGCAGTATCGGCAGGCATCCATTTGAAGAGCTGGGCCGTCTCGAGGCCATGGTCAGGGTGCTCCAAATAGCAAGCACCGCACCTCCGTCCTGGGGGGAAGCCAGTTTCGGGCTACGTCCTGTGCGATGCAGTCGATGCAGTAATGATGGCCACATGGGAGTGTCGCTGTTTCCTGGTTCGTTAAATCGGTCTGGCACATAGGGAAGAATGTAAAGGGAAAGAGTAGATTCCAACATACTATATTTTCTCCAGGTCTCTCTGCGTCCAAACTCCACACCTCCCCCGCTATCTCTCCCCCTCCCCCTCGGGTGCCAACCCGGTCTTGCCCGCCTGGGCAATGTATGACCGCTCCCGATATAAAGATGCCTCCCTTATACGCATTTCTTTGAATGCCTTTCTGAAAGCAGCAAGCAGGGCACTTCTATTTGCCTGAATCAATTCCAAAGCTTTTGCATGGTCCGCGCCCAACAACACATCTCTCTCCCCAATAACAGTAGCGTCATCCCACCGTTTACCTCCAATCAATGCGGCATCCACAGGTGACGGACTGGTGATAGTGGCAAATGCCGGAAACGTAGATGAAGGCCGACCATACATGACAGGGAGGCCACTAGAAGTACGAAATGGAGCGGTGCAATCTCGATGACATGCTGCCAGTTGCTGCCATGATTCCGTGTGCGGCATTTCTAGACTGCTATGATTGTCCTCAATCTTGATGAGCCAAGGAAATAGAACTCGGCGTCTTATGCTCGCTTTGTTGGCTGACCCGTGCGGAAGATGAGGCAAACTAATCCGGACGTCTCCACAGCAGCAAGGAATTGGTTGAGGCCGGCCACATCTGGCCACAATCTCAGAGGTGAAAACCTTGCTCATGTTGGTGGTCTTTCCATCAGGACCCTTGCTGGCTTGGGTGTGAAGGGACCACAACTCTGCCAGCTTCTGTTCGCGATGCATTCCTGGCAGAATCACGGTGCAGTTTTCCGTATCCTCATCGTCAAGACTAATCGCTGATTGAATCAAGTTTTGGCCGCATCCGGAGCGCAACAACTCTGAAATGCCGATGTCTAAGTGAAGGAACCCCGTATTCTCACCCGGTTGAGTGTCCTTGGTGTAATATGGATATGAAATTAACCTCCAGGCATTGTCTGGCCTCAGGGCAGCATTTATGCAATAATATCCCAGATCTTGGCGTATGATCTGTGGTGTAAGGCTGTAATACATCGAACGGGACCATCCAGTCCGAGCTTTGGAGGAGGGATTACTCTCAGGTTCAAACTTGTCAAAGTGATGCCTGCTTTTCTTAGTGGTAGTAACATTAGCTTCAGAGATTTCATCACCTATACATATTGAATTCGTCCTCCACGTGTCCCATGACACCTGGAGCTTCCAAAAACCAATTGAAAAATCCAGCTAACACCACGGTTCCATCATTTAGCCAAGAGTCGTACTGACCGCTTTTAGCCCATCGTTCCAAAATTGCTTTTCCATCAAATGTGAACTGAGTCTCAGGCACAATGGAATGTATCCACACATTAACGTTGCATTCCAGTAGGGATGAATTCCGAAACCAGCTCGGATGCTTTCGGCGAAATTCTTCGAGTCCGGAGACGCAAGGACACTTGGCAACAAGTATCATTCGTTTATTTAACTCATGGGCTGTACATCCTGACTGACTATTATTGAGGGCCACAGTCCTTGTACTCAATGAATGTGCGTGCACGTGGCATATTCGACCGCCGATAATTATGGTCTGTAATGACTTCAACATCGCAAGTCCTTTTATATCGTCCTGCGGTTGGGATTCCAGCCTCGTGAGGGCTCGCCTTATGGATGCATCACATCGGCAATGTGATTGGGAATCAATGAGGCCTTTTCCCGGACGCTTGGCCGGATTGGGACATTTAGGGATTGAGTTACCCGACGGCAGGCGGGCTTCGAGAATACGAAGTACGTCTGCGGCTGGTATCCTTCGATCCTTCGATACTCCTGCAGTATTCAGCCGGAGAAGAAATTGTGATTGTAGGAGTTCTCTGGCTTCTTTCGCAGTACACCCGGTCTTAGCCAATCTGAGCAACCTCTCAACGAGATGCTTCGACCACTTTGTCGGCGCCATATCACCGAAAAAATAGGCCAAATCGACTTCCCACATCATCTCAATGCGCTTTTTTCGATTCCACCCGTCTCCGAATTCGGCCGATACGCTTTTCTCAAAATCTGTGGTGGACGAGAACCGCGCTCTCCATAGCGACTTGTCCAGTATCTCTTCATAAGCGGCATACGCAATGTGTGAGCTCATTTTTTGCATTGCTGCACCCGCTTTAATGGCTGATACTGCTGCGGCCAAACCCTCACTAGGGTTTAAGTTCGATAACGACTGCAGGAACGACCGAATATCCTGTGAGGTTGGATCAAATTGTGGTACGGAGGGCGGCATTGTTTAGAACAGTTTGGTTCGATCCTGCGCCGCTATTCGAATTGCTTAGTTAGTGAGAAAAGTACAGCCAAGTTGCAAAAGGGATAAAACTGACCGTCTATGAACTGTGTTAAGGGACTATTCACTTACCTGATACTAGTTGCAAGACAGAGCGCCAGAGAAGGCCGTATATATCAGTGTACCGCGGTCATTCAGGGGTTGTCTAGGAATGAAGCGATATGTCAGCAAGCGGTGCCAGGATGCTGACTGATGAAGGACTAATTGAGGATTGCAAGCGCCACCCGGATGCTGACGTAGCATTGGAAAAGGGTATCACAGTGGAAATTTGAATGTATATGCGGCGTCCACAAACTAGGGGAGTAAGAGTAAGAATCCTAATCTTGAAGAAACGAGAAACTGTATTATAATCGTGTACGCATGCTCGCTATAAAGTTAGGTAGGGGTATTGGAGAGGAGAGGGAGTAACTTAGATGCTTTCGCCTACGGCATATGTGCGAAACGATAACTCCCCGCTTCCATCTATTGCGATGATTGCTGACATGGTGCAGAGGAATTCCAAATAGAGTTCAACACTGTCGCTGAAACGTTGCAGAAGAATCCGGTATGTTGGAAGGTGCCTGAAGTCTATACAAGCATAGAGGAGTTCACCAGAGATGGATACATCCATAGAGACCAGGAGTACCGTCGTTGACGGAAACTGGAGAAGCTTCATAGGCATCTTCGTCATTGGATGCTAGAGTTGGAGTCAACAAGGAGGTACATCTGTCGGAAGCTCTGACGATTTTGGAGGCCGGAGTAATCGCGCGGCTTGGCCAACCGTATTAGGAGAGTTGCATCGAATGGTGACAGCTCATCATCGCACATCTCAACGGTTCTGAACACCTCATCTTTACTATCTTCAACGAAAGTGACTCGCCAGACAACCACCCTTCATCGGCTTCGTTACTTGGACAGTTCAAGAATTCTACTCCCTCCTACCACTTCCTCCAACAAATCCTTTTCAGCAATTCAGTAGCTAACAGCTATGTAGACTCGAAACACAACCACAACCACAGTGAGAGATCCATTATCAAGCAAGTGCATACCTCATCCATACAAGAGACAATTCGGAGGTGACTTCACCGCATTCAGCATTACCGGTTGACATGGGCTCACACATATGTTTGTCACCCGGTGAAGCACAACCCTATCGTGGAGAGTACATATTGCTCTCGAAAATATAGTATTCATTGCATCATACTGACTAGATTTGCAATCATAGTACAGTAATCGATCTGAGTTGAAAAACCGGACTGGTGACTACCCTTTCACAATTCGTTCAGTCAGCATCCGGTGCCCGCTTGCTGACAATTGATCCCTAGTCTCGCATTAGTCAGCATCCGGGTACCCCACTTGTTCAATTCCTATCACAGCATCAGAACTTAATGCATGCTTGAAAAATCTATCGTCATGGTAAGGTAAGTATACACGCCAAGGTGATCAGCACTTTTTATCACTACTATACAGTGGCTAATGCTCCAGTCATTCCGGCGGGTAACTAAACCATCTTGATAGAGCTAACCTTCTTGCGACTAGGCACAAGGTTGTGTCCATGGACACAAACCTGTAGCTAGTCCCAACGTAGCCTATCACATGACTCGCACGGTCCTCTACCGTACTTTCAAATGCTTCATCTACCCCCTACCTTCTCCATCAACTTAACACTTCACTCTATCTACCGTATCGCTACTTCATTACCGGAGAATGTCGCTACCTCTGCAAGTCATCCCAGCAGGATAGGATAGCAGTGTGCAGAAGTATCCGCCCAAGGTTGCCTTGCAGTTGGCAGAACTACAAATAGTACGCTACTTTCATCTTGTTTTGCACTATCTAACATTTTATAGTTTGTTACAGGCTTGCGGCCTGAAAGGCCTTGTAAGCTTTTCAATTGGGAGGAGAGTAAATCGATTCTTCTGGAGGCATCAGAAGCGCAGCGTCCTCGAACCCATACCATTATCAAACAGAAAGGTCTGAGCATATCTGTGGCGGAGGCCGTTGTCGCTGTGGTTGAAATGTTGCGGATGTCCGATGTGGCTAAGTGGCTGGAATATTACGTCCGCCGCCTGTCTAAGTTACAAAATTCCCTGGATAAAGTCAGCGAGGCGTTATGTGACTTCACCCAGAGGATCTTCCCAGGTACCAGTATCAATACGTATACAGATGCCATCGAAATAAAAGGCTATTTTGCGGAAGTGTTGAAGCGCCGGCGTCCTGCACTCGAGAGAAAGCAGGCGGAATTTGCAAAAATTGCTGAATGTTGGGGTCCTTCGTGGGAGCAACCAGTAACTCTAGGTAATAATTCAGACTTTATATATTTATACATTCTTTTGTTGACAAAGTTATAGATGGCACACTGGAGGTGAAGCTGAGTCTGGGTTCGCTAGTTTTTATTCGAAAAGCCGCACAGCATCCCATTGGTAATGCAAGGCTTTTCGGCCAACTTTTGGGTGATGCGAGGAAAGAAAGGGTGGAAAGCAGAGAGCTGCACCAGGTGGGAGGTGCTTCGAAGACCAGGGCTGTCCAAAAGGACTTTGAGAAGGCATGGGAGACATTCCAGACTGTACGGCAATCGGAGTTTGCCTCCCCCACTCTCCTCAGTATGTTACCGATTCTTAATGTGATGGCCAAGACTGATACGCACCTCAGATCAAGGTTCTCGTTTTATCTTGGAAACCAGGCCTATACCGGACAATCCCGTCTCTTCTCCATTGGTGGGTGAGTTAGCAATTCTTGTTATATCTGATTTCTTCTTTGTTATATGCTTGGACTTTAATATCACATATTTCAGTGTCCAATTTGGATACATTACACTTCATACACACGTTATCCTCTTGTATCGCCACTAACCAAGTATCTGCTACAGAACCAAAGGCGCCCTTCGAAGTTGATGACTTTGGGCAAGACGACAGACGGTCTACGTCCAAACCCCACCATCCCAGGGCCAGCATCAACTCGTCGGTAAATTCCCTTGCGCTACAGTCGACACTAGTCACACCCATGCCCACATCCAGCGACGCTCCAGACGGTAGCCATATGATGGAGGCCACAAAGTCTCAGTTGCTGTCACCGACACCCGCCTTACCACCACCCACATCTAGTGACGCACCGGACGTTCCTCAGGAGGCTCCTGAAGATGGCAGCTGTATGAATGATGCCACCAAGTCTCAGTTGTCATTGCTGCCGCCCGCCGTACCCAAGCCCACTCATAGTGACGCACCGGACGTTCCACAAGAAGCTCCTGAAGATGGCGGCCATACGATGGTGGCCACAAAGTCTCAGCTGCCGTCACCGCTACCCGCCCCACCGCCACCCACATCTAGTGACGCACCAGACATTCCGCAGGAGGCTCCTGAAGGTAGCTGCCATATGAGAGAGGCCACAAAGTCTCAGTTGCTGTCGCTGCCGCCCGACTCATCCAAACCCACATCCAGTGATATACCGGATTGCGAGCCACCACCACCACCACCACCACCACCGCCGCCGCCATCAATGAGCCGAAAGGCCACCGTGGAGACTATAGAAGACGAAGATAAGCCATTGGTGGTAAGCGAGATCCTACCGCCAACAAAAGCCATTCCAATTACTAAACCTCGACAGCGAGATAGCCATCCAGAGGAGGCTCCTGAAGATGCCAACCATATGAGAGAGGCCCCAAAGCCTCAGTTACTGTTAATGCCACCAGCTTCGTTCAAACCCACATCTAGTGATGCACTGGATCGCGAGCCACCACCACCAACACCGCCATCAACGATCCGAAAGGCCACCGTGGAGATTGTAGAAGACGAAGATAAGCCATTGGTGGTAAGCGAGATCCTACCGCCAACAAAAGCCATTCCAATCACTAAACCTCGACAGCGAGATAGCCATCCGGAAGAAGCCCCTGAAGACGGACCCAATACCGAAGCTATCGCACCCAAACCCCGATGTCTATCCTTGACACAATCCTACTCTCTAATGAATGCTATGAAGGCAGGGATAAAACTGGGAGCTGAGAACGGGTATCCTATCGCCGATATTTGCAACACGAATAATTGTTTAAAGGACGAACCTATCGATTGCTACTCGAGGCTTCTGGAGGCCTCTGAAAACAGACGTCGAGGCGCTCGGGTGGTAGTCCAAATCGGCTCATTTTGGTTCACCAAGCACATAGGCGGAAACTACACAAAGGACAAGGACTGGCCGACCAAGTGGTATCAAAAGAGGGCTAAGGGGGATGAGAATACTATTCAGCAATTTCATTTCGTCCTGAATGTGGGAGGCGACCACTGGGCTTTGGCTGTACTACACCCTAAGTTGAAAGAGCTCAGGGTGTATGATACATTACCAAGAGAAAAGAATAAGGTGGAAAAGGTAAGTTTGGGTTCCGTCAAAGCTACTCTTACATTTGAGCTGATCAACAATTTAGCAACTGCGGGGCATGCTGTCTCAGGTTAAGAGCTGGGAAAGTTTTGGCAAAGTGGAGGTAATATGGGTGCCAGTTTCGAAGCAAAAAGGATCAACGGAGTGCGGGGTATTTGTTTGCGAAATGATGAGGCTTGCGGCAAGAGATGATTCAGTAGAGTTGGAAACAACCACTGAAAATATCAATCGATTGAGACATATCATCGCGTTCGAGCTATTACAACGCCGGCTATTAGACGACCCTCAAGGAATGCCTACTTCCTTGTTTACTGATTCTCCGAATAGGAACCTCAAGAACAAAGATGCAAGGCTTGGGAATCAGGACCAACAGCCCGACGACATGGTTCCCAAACGGAAAGAAGTGGAAGAATGGGTAGGAGAGGATGCGCTTACTGGGACCGATGAACTGGGACAAGGGGGCGAGGAGGAGGAGGAGGAGGAGGAGGAGGAGGAGGCGGAGAGGGAGAGGGAGAAAGAAGGGCAAGAAGGACATACAAAGACTGAGGAGCTCGAAGAACAGAGTGGGGAGGAAAACAAACTGCAGACCAGGAAACGGAACCGTTCTCACAAGGATTCTGGAGACCGTGGCTCTAGGCCAAACTGGAGTACTGCTGACACAGAACGCCAATGCCAGGAGTTGGAAAGGTCCGATAAGGTTGCTGCCTCCAATACGCAAGCAATAGAATCTAAAAAACTCCAGTAGGTCTAACAAGTTGTGTAGTAAGAATAATTGCTAACATTGCCCTGTTTAGGCCGGAAGATACGATCCTGGAAAATACCGGGCTTAGGAAACCAGACCAGCAGAAAGGAGAGGAAGATCTCATACCGGGGACCCAGGAGGAGGGCAAGCCTTTAGCCCTAGAAAATTCAAAAAGCCCCACCTTACCGTCAACCATCGGTGCTTCTCTCGTAAAGGACCCCCTTTCCAAACCATCAAAAACCAAACGCAAGATATCAACACCATCAAAAACCAAACCCAAGATATGTACAAGAAAATCTCCCAGATCTATCTCCCGAAAGGCGGCTGCGGGTTCAAGCACACCATCACGTCTCAATTTTGGCGTAGCGCCTGGAGTCGGGGCTCGCCCGGACAAGATCGTGAAAGCCCGACAACTAAGGAAGTTCCCGAGCCCGGTCAACTTTCCAATTGCAGATGATCTTGAGTTCGAGGACGCCCTGTACGTGGTCATTGGCAAGACAAAGCTTGATGCGATCGGTAACGGTGAAACTGTAGAGGTTCCACTTCCTTGGCTACCCCAGGATACAGCATTCGGGAGTACCAGCTTCCTTGTCAAGTTGCAGTTGGCTATGTATATGGACCTCGCTCCGAACTCGGGTGTGACAACACACTGCGTGCATTCTGCGCTACAACTTGCGGTGAGGCAAGACATACTTTTGTGGATGCTCGCAACATGGCTCTGGCAAGATCATGAGGTGATTTCACTACCTGTTCCTCCCTCCTCCTCGGAACTTGAGTCTTTGTTGCCGCCTTCCGCTTTCGTAGCAACTGTCAATCGTGATTCGATCAGCATACCGTGGTGTGGCATCCATTGGCAACGACTCTACGCAATCACCAAGATGGAGTGCTCTCTTATAGCCAAAGCTAACAGAGAACGTGGAGCTGTCGAACGCAAAAACGGCAAGTACGAAGCTGTTTGCTTTTACGACAGGGTTGCCTCGCTGTTCCAGCATCCTAACGCGGTGTCTATGGCTTTGATGGGTGCATTGTCTTGGCATGACCCTTTTGTGGTACAAAAGATGAATGAGCTGACCAACCCAGCACGCACTGCAGCAGTTGTCCGGGAGTTCAGCTCTTTAATGAATTCCCTCATCTGTGACTCAGCCAAGGAATCCCTGATTCTAGACAGCGATTTGCGAGGGGACAAGTCCTTATTAGCACAAAAGGGAATATCCGTGGAGTTGTTAAATGATAGTTTCCAACAGCAGGGTCCCTTACTTTGCGACATACGCACCGAACTAGACCTAGCTATAAGCAACCCGGTTAATAAACCCAGGTACAAACCATCCAATTTTTCACGGTTAATAAGCAACCCGGTTACTGAACCTAGTTACAGGCAATTCAAATTTGCACGGTCAGAGTCACCGGTATCCCCATCACCGCCCTCAAGATCATATGGCACGACAGAGGTTCCAATGCCTCTCTCGTCATTTGAAGTTGAGCCGGGGTCCTTGAGTTCCTTGTGGTCGGATCCAAGCCAGGGTGTAAACTTTAAGGAGGCCACAATCGAGGTGGAGTCCTTCGATCCCTTATGGTCGGACCAATTCCATGGTGAAGGCTCTGAGAACGCATCTGATTCGGACCAAGGAGAGGATAATTGCGAAGAGTCGGATTCAGACCACGATGAGGGGAATCCCAAAGATTTAACAATGACATCACCCATTCGAGCATCACAAGTTATTCCAGCGAAGCAACCCCGGGGCAACGCCGATACCAAGGCCGAAAACAAACGAAGGCGAAAGGGTTAGGTTGCTCCCTGTGGTCAGCTTATGTTGCTCGGGCATGCAATTCCGAGGTTCTGGGATTTCTTACGGTTTCTTGTTTCTAGGTTTGTGGTTTCCTGAGTTTCGGATCTAGGGGATTGAAGTTATTGGGTTTCTGAATTTCTGGGTTTTCTTGCGTATCTTAAGTATGCTAAAATCAAGAGCTGGGTCACCGTAAAGATCACCGCTGCGGAGTCTCGCAAAGTTTGAGTTTCTTTCTCCCTCTACCGGCTTCCGCGCTGTCTACGGTAACTTCTCAAACTTCCCCAGGCAACCCGGCTGTGTGGAGCCGCACAAATTGCGTGGATCTGCGAAATCTCCGACAGGAACTAAAACCACTACGGAATGAGACCACCATGTTGAGAAGCTGATGGGGACTGGGCCATATCTATCTTTCAGCAGGCAGTTGACAGATCCTGAATTGTTCCAAGAAGCTCGGTTACAGACCGTAGCGGCCATCGTATTTCAGGAAAGGCCGTGGGAAACAAAAGACGGTTACAGAGGGAGGCGGGGCAGGGGCAGGGGCAAGCGGGCGGGCGGGTGAGAATTGATGAAGGAGATTGTTTTTCTGTTCTTTTGGAATTTCGTCTCTTATAGGTTTACATTTCATTGGGGTTTACAGTTTTGGCTTGTAATTTTTCATTCATTCTTGTTTCTTTTGAGTTTCGGTTCCTGTATGGGTTATATGGTAGATAGTCATTGGCATCCTCTTATGGCAGAATAAGTTTCACTTTGACCTTCTGATTCCTCGACTCTGTATCTGAATATAGTCTACCACCAGGTCGTCACAACCGGCTACGATAACCGCTTTCCAGATGAACAACCTCCACTCTCCAGACTAGGATTGGCCTTCCCGACCCTGAAGATATGAGCGCCATCGAAATCTGCACGACAGTTCTACTGGTGGAGGACAATGGGTCCTAGTTAAGTGATGGATTGAAGGGGAGATTGCGGCCCAGGAATTTTCTCGTCAGTAAACCATTAGTTGGCTGGAACTCTTCTGCAAGTACCCAACCGTTGGCTCATCAGCAATTCTGCACTAATGCAATCTACCAAAGAAACCTACATGAGCATTATCATACAAAACCCTGCCTAGCTACTGTCCCGTACAACACTCGCGAATACTCTTGTCATCTTCCATCTAGCTCTCTAATCCCCTTCTGCAGTATTGCAAGCACTTCCTCATACTTCTCTACATTCCCGTCCCCCACTATCACCTCCATTTCATTACACACCAGATCCATATCCAACTCCGTCTGTCGGGGAAACATGGGTATCCTCAAATCTCGTAATGTATTCCCCAATTTCTCCTTTGTATCCATTGTCAAACTGCGCCCAAATCTGGAGAAATCCTATTCGATGCATACAACCATTACCCGGCTTGGAGGATAGGTTTACCAATCAAAGATTAGGCCAACGCACCACTTTTGATGCCAACCAACCTCTGCATTACTGCCCCTTCCTCTCAGCATGTCAATTACAATACCGCCTGAAGACAACAACTACTGCCAGCTCCGCTATGGCTCCCCTCTCCCCTCAGGCCCTCCACGTCGCAACACCTTTTGGTGGCCTGAAAACCCAACGCCACGTAACCCAAGCTCGGCTCGGATACCTGCGCGATTGCCCCTCACTGCTCAAATTCACACCATTTCCAAAGTCTGCGACTTTATCTGTTCCCAGTATTCAGGTGAAGGTGACCTCGTCCTCAGGTCTGTAACAATCGCGACCTTCCTCTCACTAAAACCCCTTCTGACCAACGGCCGCTACGACTACCACCCCGTCTCCCGCACACTCCGCGTCTGCAGCATGGCAAGACCAGTACACTCATCGGTCGAGCAGTTAATCTCCGGAATGTTTGGCGACATGCGCGAAAATCGATGGTTTCTAGACTCTGAGAAGAACCTGGTGCGAACAGGAAGTCCCTCAGTTTTGCTCCCAAGTTGCCGATATCGCGATAAGAAGGGCACCAAGATGGCAGCATGGTTAAAGACTCCCGATGGAGCATTTATTGTCGGCCCCACTGGGGAAAACGTGAAAACGACAATTGTGTTTGAGGTAGGCTTCTCGGAAGTATATGCGGACTTAAAAAGGGATGCAGAGCAGTGGTTGATGAAAGGAACTTCGTACGGAGTTAATATGGTTGTGTCGTTTGTGATTGAGGAGGATGAGGCCGGAAGATGCAGGAGACTCCACGAGATTGAGCAGAATGGGACACTGAAAGCATTGATGGATGAGTTCAGTAACTCTTCTGGTAAGATCCAGTTTGGGGTGGACGATGCGGATGCGGACACGAAACAGGACGAGAACGAGGATGACGATTCAAATTCAATCCCGGATTCAGTCTCCAGCGATGGGATCATGTATAATCAAATTAGGAACGCGGTAGTAGGTAGTGACTGGGTGTCTTCCATCACTGCACGAATGGAATTCTGGAGGGCAAATCCTGGTACTAGGTTACCATTTTGCGAAAGTTCTTTTGTATGTCTATCCCAGCTGTGGTTTAACTTATTAACTGACCACCAATCACACAGCCTATCCTACCTATCCCCAAAAGTCCCCATTCTCCAGCTGTGATACAAATCACAGACCTCTTCCCCCGTGCTGATCCCCGACGCCGAGGATGGGAGATCAACCTTGATACTTAACGCGTGTATCTTACCACCGGCATCAAAGAGCTTGCAGCAGTGAGAGCAATTGCAAAGCTGCGACCACGTCATCCTGACCAAGAGGGGAATACTTCGTTTCAGACGGACGATTCTGGCAGTATCAAGTCTGATGAATAGTGGAGAATCGATGTAGCTAGGTGCACTGAATTGTTATTTGTTGGACTTGTCTTGTGTTTTGATGAAGTTGGATGTTCTATTTTTGTTTTGTTTTGTACTGTCCATAATTCACTGCTATTTACTATCTGTTTCTGTGTTTCCCCGGCCCTTTCTCTATCTCTAACTTGAATCTCTTTGTATTCGGCCCCTTATCAGCTTACTGTAGTTCTGCAAAATTATCTTCAATAACCGCTCCCTGGCCGACCCCAATCTCTATCTCCACAGCGATGGGTATTCTGATGCTTTTGTATATTGACCACATCTCCATTTTGTACCTGGAAGCCACTGCCAAAGCTGTATAAAGATTCCTGGCGATGAGACTTCCATTTCTAGTGCTAATCTTATCCCTTTCTTTGTATCTACCATCAACCTGTATCCTTGCGAGAAACCGCTCACTTCCTCTTCCAGCGACCTAGCAGTTAAATATCAACCACTATGCCTCAACATATCAGCATATGTGGCTTTTGCTGACGTGGCTTGTTCTGCATGGTAAGGATAAACATGCGGCTCTTGATCACACTAAGCCTGATTGCGTGTGAACAGATGTTACAACCTACTTGCAACCGTCCTTTGCCGGATCTCGGATCTTCCTATTATCGACGATGCTATCCCCGACAAACCCAGAAGCTGCAAATTCACCTGTGCTATCGCCACAGACTCCACCGCGAGCACATCATACCTCCGGAACTTCAAGCGCACTTTTACCTCGATCTCTCGAAGATACCCCTCTTCGTCGCAATTCGGACAGCGTTCGTGAGCATTCTCACACCTCGGGGCCTACTACTGCATCGCCATCAAACACCCATCGATCTGAGATGGATCTGGACCTATTTTACGAACTCTTCAACAATGTCCATATTGATATCAAAGATGTGTGGTCGCTATTTGGGTCGTCAAATGTTCTAGATTCAGTTATCGCCTATGGGTTACAGGACATGCGGCTATGTGAAAATGATCGCTGGAAGTACTGGCCAGCCACCCACAAACCAAGTGAGAAGGCAGTACTTGATTGGTTTGAAACTGTCATACAACCTCTATTACGACGGTATGCTCAACTTCTCGGCAGACCGGTTTATGGATATCTACCCTCGGGAACACTTATCATCCAGGATGGCGACTGCCAGAGGAAGACCGATGTTGTTGTTTCCACCACGTTGGACTACACCGCTCCTAATTCACTGAAGGAACCATCGCAGGTATCATGGCATAACGTACGTGTTGTCGGCGAGCTAAAGTCCAACCAAGACCAGGCATCACTCGATAAGACAATAATACAGCTGTCGAATTATGTACGGGAAGTATTTGGAGCACAGCCTGGGCGGAGATGGGTTCATGGGTTTACCTTGTGTGGGTGCTATATGCGTGTGTGGCTTTTTGACCGCGCGGGGGCAACCGGGTCGACAAGTATCAACATTCATCAGCAGCCGAGGTTGTTTCTGAAGGTGATTTGTGGGTATGCAGGGATGGATGCTGCCGAGGTAGGATTTGAGGAAACTATCAAGTGGCAGTTGGATGAACAGGAAATGGTATTTGATCCTACAGTGCATTTCACCACCAAGGATCCACCGCTGCCATATATCTATATCTCAAAGTTGGAAAATAGAGTGAAGTTTATGCTGGATCCAAATCCTATATCACGCAGGTATGCTATTGCGACTCGGGGTAGCGTATGCTGGAGTGCAGCAATTGAGAACGGTCATAATATTGGGCCATGGGAATATGTTGTCAAAGATCAATGGCGGGCAGCAGAAAGAGATGCCGAAGGTGTGTATCTATCCAAAATTCCCGATGGGACCTCTGGACTACCAACATATTTCTGGCATGGCGATATTACCACCTCCACCGGAGATCTTGTCGACATCGAAAAGTTCATCCGCAGGAGATTTAGCTATAATTCTAGTAAATCAGAACCAATCCCAGAGATTTCGAAAGTAACGCAGACGAGCAAATTCCTCGCCAAATCTGGTACTATCAACAACCGCGTCCTGACCCGCCTTATCACTTCTCCTGTCAGCCTTCCCCTCAGCGGTTTCGAAACCTACACCCAACTTCTCTGCACTCTCCGCGATGCAATTCAAGGTAGCTATCCACACCACTTTCCTGCATATACTCATGACCCTAACTTAGTAGGCCACCGCTACATGCATAATACCCTCCTTACCCTTCATCGTGATATCTCCTACAACAACATCCTACTACATCCTTCTGGGGTCTCCGGCTTTCTAATTGACTTTGACCTTGCCATATACACCTCGCGCCAAACCAACTCATGTTCCTCCCACCGCACTGGCACTTACGACTTTATGGCTGCCGGTATTCTCCTAGGTCGATCACCCCACACTGCTCTTCATGACCTTGAGTCTTTCTTCTATGTTTTTCTATGGATGTGTGTATACTTTACTCCGTCACTCGGCCGCCGTTTTCCAAAACCGAAGGTTCCCATATTCCCGACAATCCGTGCAGATGAGGAATCGACTGTAGCTCATGGAACATCAAAGATAGGTTGTATGAATGATTTGCGATTTCTGCCGATTTGGAACAGTTTGACAATGGATACACAGGAGAAATTGGGGGATACATTACAGGATTGGAGGAAAATCATATCTTCCCTACATACAGTGGTGGATATGAATCTGGTCAGTACAGTGGAGGAGGATGGGAATGTGGAGAGGAAATATGAGGAAGTACTTGCACTACTGCAGAAGGGGATAAGAGAGCTGAATGGAAGATGACAGTATTGGCGTGTTGTACCGGACTGCAAAAAGGGAGATTTTTGTAGGATTATAACGGCGGGCGGTTACGGCTCCGGCGAGTAGCACGTGACGAGTCTAGGGGACGGTAACGGCTATTCTATATAGTCGGCCCGCAATGAGTCTTAGATCTCTAACGATAATCTTACCTTACACTTATACATATACTATCACTCGAGTCCATGTTTGCAACCGTATCCACCCAATTACCATCTATATTGGTACGCAGCAGGAGGCTGGCGTACGCGTCCTTACACTATTATCGCTTTTTCAGTAAACGGATACGTTTCGCTGACGGGATTTCGCGATGACACTTTTGACACCTTTTCCTGACGCGTCAGTACCACTCGACATTCGGACGAGGAGAGTCAATTACACAACCCTTCAGAGATCTACCAATCATAACGATGATCATATGGACGAGTCGACCCCGAAATAAGTCAATTGACGAACGCAGAGATGATCTCGGAAGCCGCAATGCCAGTGACACGCGTCAGTGGTCAACTTGACCAATTCCACTCACCAAGAGTCTAAACCCATCGAACGAGAGAAATCGCATACGATCGAGGGAGATACGTATACCAATCGCTGCAATCGAGCACCGATTTCGGAGTAGCTGCAATTACAAGATCAGGTTACCCCCGAACGCGTCAATTCTCGGCTGAAGTCCAACGAAATCAAGAGACGATGTACGAGTCTACTTAGTTACGATGAAGTTCACTTACGATTGCATTCCTAAAGACAACGGAAGGGATGAGAGGGCACTTACGGAGGAGAGCCAGCCCAGTCAAAGCTCACTTCCGGCAGAGAAAAAGGGAAGAGTCTGTCCACAGTGGCAGCTCACTTCCAGCAGAAAAGCAGAAGGGAAGAGCCAGCCCAGTCGAAGCTTACTTCCGGCAAAGAAGAAGAAGAAGGGGAAGATGAATTTACGGTCCAGACCGCGAGATTTCCCTACTGTCGATCGGAGCCACCGAGGCAATTCTGGTTGAGCGAGTACCATGGTACTAGTGCCAATGGTGGTTCTGTTGACCTGCGAAGGCACAGACTATGTTGAAGTAAATGACTACGTCGGAATCACGATTGATGCGACACTACAGCAGCAGCGGCTACCCAAGGTATTTGCAAACAAGTTAACAATGACAGCATGCACCCGGAGATTTATCAATCCAGCATGTCTTGGCCGGGCATCTGAGATCAACGGCTTTATGCCTCCAGGACTGTCTGGCCTACGTGTTCTTTATATATATATACTTCTGTAGCCCGTCACATCTTGTTGTGGATGGACAGTCCTGAGGATCTCAAGTAGAGAGGGGGCTTGATAGTCCTGATGAACCTATGTGGAGAAAGGTCAAGCACTGGCTGCAGATCTCATCTACTCTGCAGTCGGAATTACATTTTATCAAAAGTTCTGAAGGCAGATCCCATTCGTATTCTACAGTTGGAGCATTACCACGGTGAGCACTGAAGAGTTTCAAAGGTACTATACCGGGAGCACCGCATATATGGCGACCTATCCTGCTGGCTGGGCGTCATGACACTCACCCTACGACTGGGAGTTTGCACTAGGGTTGCTGAGGGCTACGGGAGAGCGGTCTCACAGAGGTGAATATCCTCGTATGCTGGACGAGCGAGTAGGAGCAGCGGCGGTAGTTGCGACAGAAGGGTATCCACTTATGGGATCCTTGAATGACTGCAACTAGCTCGCCGAGACACAAAGGGAGCAAGCCATCTGGGTATGTCTCCATTGTGACCATACGTTTGTATCGCTACTCCTGGATTTACCCTTCACCACCTCCATCCTCTTTTGCGTTACCAATTGGGCTAACACGAGTAGATGGAGCTGGAAATTACGATAGCACCGATAGTGCTACTGGAGGATCTCCATATTACTGTGAGAATGGAGTAGTCAATTGAAGATACAACGGACAGAATCTTGGCAGTGAGACGGGCCTGAGGCCTTGCAGAGGCTTTGAAAACGCAGCGCAGCACGGAGAGTCGAATGCACGCATGCCACGAATGATATCGGTCATGCAGAAGGCGACCTTTATACAACTGATAAGAGCTACGGGGGAAGCCACAGAATACGAGTACAAATTGCATGTCCCAGAGATGGCCGGAGATGAATGAGATCAGTCTACTGCCAGAGGATGAGACAGAAGGTTATGTGGAGTTCTACCCTTCTCATGATTCCTTTCGTTGGATGACAAGTTACAAGACTAGCAATTAAGAGCAGAATATATACAGAGACAGATACGCGATGTACCGGTGGCATAACTCCACTGAGTACACTCCCGAGCGCTTTGTGCAGATACCTAACTACAAAGCCTAATGCTGAATCCGATCCCGACTCTAATTTGGAGGTCCCAAGTAACGAGCTACGGAAGCACGATGGAAATCACCACCTGGAACGCAATATACCAGTCGATATGGCACCCAACACAGCCGTTTGCTGAGCTTAGTCATCGGCGGAGCAACGACCATTAAAAGAGAGGGAGGATCGTACCAGAATCAACTTCAACCTCAACTGCGAGCAATAACCTTACCGGCAGTACTGAGAGGAACCAAGGCGAAGTCCACTTACCAAGAGAGAAGGCTATCAGCAATCGGTGTACCCAGAGAGTGGGGATAAGCACATTAGCAGAGAGACAGCAACCTTACCTCAAGAGAGCATATCAAGAAAAGGCTTAACAACTGCACTAATGGACGAGCCAAGGTGTAACAGCGGCACGTGACCCGGGGCCGGGTAACGGCTATTCTATACAGTCGGCTCGCCACGAGCCTTAACTATACACCAACTATCACTTGCATCCACGTTTGGAACAGTATTCCCATATGTATGCCTACAAGGCCGAACGAAGGCGTACATGCCCTTACACTATTATCGCTTTTTCAGTAAATGAATACATTTCGCTCACGGAAGATCGCGAGTATACCCCTTTTTTCCGACGCGCGACACCATGGAGTCAACAATTGAGAATACTGACCTCCAAACGAGATATCGAAGTATCATTACTGCGAAGCACGGAGGTTTGATCGTTCCATCAATCAATTGAGCCACCTGATGGCAGCAAAGTGGAGTTCAGCGACCAATTGGCACATGAGGCGCGTCACCGGCAATGACGACAATTATCACGATTACTAGACGCGAGTATTCGACTCTGCCAATGAGAGAAATCGCACACTATCGACTTAATCAAGTTCAAATACTATTCCTACGAGTTAATTGAGCGTGATCAGCAGCCAGCGAACCTACAATAACGGAGTGATCTGACCCCTGAATACGGCCATATCGAGAACAAAAGGCGAAGTCGAGAGACGATTTACGAGTCAACACAGCTATGACTACATTCTTTCTAATTGAGCCAAGTGCACCTACTTC